>ERZ1027256.429-NODE-429-length-16034-cov-5.911384_pt1 | contig 16034 bp, 16 predicted proteins | sample MGYA00519242_ERZ1027256 | MGnify/ENA primary metagenome ERZ1027256 (study PRJEB26926, sample SAMN06164394) | human gut metagenome | biome: ENVO:00009003; feature: ENVO:2100002; material: ENVO:00002003 | host: Homo sapiens | place: USA | collected 2012 ...
CTTCGTCGGCAGCGTCAGATGTGTATAAGAGACAGGCTCAGCAAGGACACCGGCGTCACCGTTGACGCGATGTGCGAGAGCATCCAGAATGTCCTCATCGGCGCGCTGAAAAAGGAATATAACAACAAGGACATCGTCTTCTGCGATGTCGACGCCGACAAGGGCGAGTTCCGCGTTTATCTGCGCAAGACCGTAGTGTCCGAGATATCCGATCCCGACACCGATCTGCTCGTCGAGCAGGCTCAGCAGTATAAGAAGGGCGCAATGCCCGGCGATATCGTTGAGATTCCCGTCGAGACCGCAAAGGTCAGCAGAATAACCGCCGAAAAGGGCAAACATATGCTTCGCCAGGCTATCCGCGAGGCAGAGCAGGGTCAGCTTCGCAGCGAGCTTGAGAGCCACAATCAGGAGATTATCACCGTCACCGTCCAGCGCGTTATTCCCGAGTCGGGCGATGCGGTCGTCAGCCTCGGCAAGACCGAAGCCGTGCTCTACAAGAGCGAGCAGCTCCCCGACGAGGTGCTTCAGCCCAATGATATTATCAAAGTCTATGTCGCCGGCGTTCGCAGCACAGATAAGAACACCCGCGCAACTATTTCGAGAACTCATCCCGGTCTTGTCAGAAGACTGTTTGAAGAGGAAGTTCCCGAGATATTCGACGGCACCGTTGAGATAAAGGCGGTCGCCAGAGAGGCAGGCTCCAGAACAAAGATGGCAGTTTACAGCGCAGACCCGGATGTCGATCCCGTCGGCGCATGCATCGGTCCGCGCGGCGCGCGTGTCGGCAAGATAGTTGACCTGCTCGGCGGCGAGAAGATCGATATAGTCAAATACAGCGATGTGCCCGAGGAGTTTATCGCAGCCGCACTCGCTCCCGCCGATGTCGTTGACGTCACGGTCGAAGAGGGCGAAGAAAAGGTCTGCCGCGTCAGAGTGCCGGACAGCCAGCTCTCCCTCGCTATCGGCAACAAGGGTCAGAACGCCCGCCTTGCCGCCAAGCTCACCGGCTGGAAGATTGACATAAAGCCCGAGAGCGGCATTGAAGAGCCGACAATAAACTTCGATATATAACGACTTATTACTTTTGAAAGGCAGGTGAGCGGTGTGAAGCAGAAGAAGATACCGTTGCGCAGATGCAACGGCTGCAACGAGATGAAGCCGAAAAAAGAGCTCGTCAGAGTGGTTCGCAGCCCGGAGGGCGAAGTTTCGCTCGATCTTACGGGAAGAAAGCCCGGTAGGGGCGCTTATGTCTGCCGCAGCGCAGACTGCCTTAAAAAGGCGATAAAGTCCCACCGCTTTGAGCGCGAGTTCAACTGCGAGATTCCTCAGGAGGTCTACGACCTGATGGAAAAGGAGATGGACGAAAGTGGAGAATGACAAGGCTCTTTCCATGCTCGGCATCTGCCGCAGAGCGGGAAAGCTCAGCTGCGGCCATGACGCAGCGCAGACGGCGATAAAGCGCGGCCACGCAAGGCTGTGCCTGCTCTCGTCCGATGCGTCAGAGCGGCTCTGTGAAGAGTTTGAACGCGCGTGCAGCAGCGAGGGACGCTCAGTTCCGCTTATAAAGACCGCATACACCATGCAGGAGATAGGGCACGCAACTTCGCTGCGCTCTGCCGTGCTTACGGTCGACGACCGGGGACTCGCGTCCCGCATACAAACAATACTTAACATCGCCTATGGGGAGGATAATGTATGATAAATGCCAAATATCGCGTCCGTGACGTTGCAAAGGATCTGGACGTCAAGACAAATTACGTCACCGAGCTCATCGAAAAGAACTTCGGCGGCGCGAAAAAATCCTCGATGACGGCTCTTGAATCCGACGAGCTTGATCTGCTATTCGACACCGTGACCAAGGAGAACGCGGTCGACAGCTTCGATGAATATTTTGCTCTCAAGAGTAAGAAAGAAGCCCCCGCAAAGAAGGAGGCTCCGGCAGCCGAGCAGAAGAGCGAGCAGAAAGAAGCTGCGGCGAAGCCCGCACAGAAGTCTGCTCCCGCAAAGGATGCAAAGCCCGCCGCCAAGGCCGAGAAACCCGCCGCAAAGGCGCAGGAGCATGCGGCGAAGCCGGCAGAGGACAGACCCAAAAAGAAGAATGATAACAAGCCGATGCAGTCGCGCACAAAGGGCGAGCGCAGAACCGTTGACACGAGAGCCGGCAATGTCGAGCTCGACAAGTACAACGAGCGCTATGAGAATATAGCCCCCGCCAACAACGGCATGCAGAACGACAGATCGGTTCATAAGCAGAAGCTCAAGCAGCGCTCCACGCAGTACCGCAAGCAGGGTATGCGTTCCTCGCGCCGCGAGACCGAGGCTCAGCGCCTTGCCCGTATAGCGGCAGAGCGCGCTAAGAAGCCGCAGATAGTCGTAAAAATACCCGATGAGATAGTTGTCTCCGACCTCGCCGCCATGCTCAAAATGACTGCGGCTGAAGTCGTCAAGAAGCTGTTCTCACTCGGCGTTATGGCTACTGTCAACCAGGTTATCGACTACGACACCGCCGCGATAGTCGCAACCGAGCTCGGCGCAAAGGCCGAAAAGGAAGTCGTTGTCACTATAGAGGACAGAATAATCGACGATTCCGACGACTCCGCGGAGGATCTTTCTCCGAGAGACCCGGTCGTTGTTGTCATGGGTCACGTTGACCACGGCAAGACCTCGCTTCTTGACGCTATACGCCATACCGATGTCACCGCGACAGAGGCGGGCGGCATCACCCAGCATATCGGCGCATACAGAGTTGACCTCAACGGTCAGAAGATAACTTTCCTCGATACCCCCGGCCATGCGGCGTTTACCTCGATGAGAGCGCGCGGCGCGCAGGCTACGGATATCGCAGTTCTCGTTGTCGCGGCGGATGACGGAATCATGCCGCAGACCATCGAGGCTATCAACCACGCAAAGGCAGCCGGAGTTGACATAATCGTCGCTATAAACAAGATGGATAAACCCGGCGTGACCACCGACCGCATCATGCAGCAGCTGACCGAATATGACCTCATTCCCGAGGAGTGGGGCGGCGACACAATATGCGTGCCCGTTTCGGCTGTTACAAAGATGAATATAGATAAGCTTCTCGAGGCAATACTTCTTGTTGCCGAGATGAAGGAACTCAAGGCGAACCCGAACCGTGCTGCAAAGGGTATAGTTATAGAGGCTCGCCTCGACAAGAACAGAGGTCCCATAGCTACCCTCCTTGTTCAGAACGGTACGCTCCATTCCGGCGATATTATCGTTGCCGGTACGTCCGTCGGACGCGTCAGAGTCATGGTTGACGACAAGGGCAGAAAGGTCAACGAGGCGGGTCCGTCCGTCCCCGTTGAGATAATGGGCCTTGCTGAGGCTCCGCAGGCGGGCGACGCATTCGACGCAGTCAGCGACGAGCGCCTTGCAAGAGAGCTTGTTGAGCAGAGAAAACAGAAGCAGAAAGAGGAGCAGTTCAAGTCCTTTGAAAAAGTTACTCTTGAGAACCTCTTCTCATCCCTCAAGGAGGGCGAGCTCAAAGAACTCAACATCATCGTCAAGGCGGATGTCCAGGGCTCGGTCGAGGCTGTCAAGCAGAGCCTTGAAAAGCTCTCGAACGAGGAAGTCAGAGTTAAAATCATTCACGGCGGCGTCGGCGCCATTAATGAGTCCGATGTCATGCTTGCAAACGCATCGAACGCGATAATCGTCGGCTTCAATGTCAGACCCGATCCGGTCGCGGCGCAGAACGCCGAGCGCGACGGAGTTGACATCCGCTGCTACAGAATAATCTATGACTGCATCGATGAGATCCAGGCGGCTATCAAGGGCATGCTCGCTCCGAAGTTCCGCGAGGTTCAGCAGGGCAGAGCGGAAGTCCGCCAGATAGTCAAAATTTCCTCCGTCGGCAACATCGCCGGCTGCTATGTCCTCAGCGGCAAGGTCACGAGGAACTCGAAGATTCGCGTGGTGCGCGATGGAGTCGTCATCACCGAGGACGAGATTTCTTCCCTGCGCCGTTTCAAGGACGATGTCAAGGAGGTCGCGCAGAACTTTGAGTGCGGCATAGGACTTGCAAAGTTCAACGATATTAAGGAGGGCGATATCTTCGAGGCGTTCACCATCGAGGAGTATCGCGACTGATATGGCAGGATACAGAATTGACAGAATATCCGAGGATATAAAAAGAGAGATAGTTGCCGTCATGCGCGAGCTCAAGGACCCGCGCGTGCAGGGCAAGCTGCTCACCGTCGTCAAGGTCGAGGTCAGCTCCGACGCTTCGTTTGCCAAGGTTTTCGTAAGCTCAATGAGCGGCATCGACGACGCAAAAACAGCCGTCAAGGGACTTGACAGCGCCATGGGCTATATCCGCCGCGAGGTCGGGCACAGATTAGGTCTGCGCAAGACCCCGGAGCTCAAGTTTGTCGCCGACGACTCGATAGAGCACGGCATGAATATCGCCCGTATGCTCGATGATCTGAAGGAAGATGAAGATGCGAATTGACATTGCCCGCGCGGCAGAACTGCTGCGTGAAAACGATGATATACTCGTGCTGTGCCACGCCCATCCGGACGGCGACACGCTCGGCTGCGGCTATGCTCTGATGCATATGCTGCAGTCGCTCGGCAAACGCTGCCGACTCGAATGTGCGGATAAAATAGCCCCGAAATACAGCTTTATGGCAAAAGGGCTTGAATTTTTCGGCGATTTTGAACCAAAGTTCATAACCGCAGTTGATGTGGCGGATATAAAGCTGCTCTCCGACGAATCGGCGGAGAAGTACAGCGGCAGAGTCGATCTTTGCATCGATCACCACGGCTCGAACAGCGAATACGCGAAGGAGTTCTGCGTTGACTCCACTGCCGCGGCGTGCGCGGAGATACTTTGTCCGCTCGCCGACGAGCTCGGAGTCGGGATAACCCCCGCGATAGCGAACTGTTTATATACCGGCATTTCAACGGACACGGGCTGCTTCAAATTCTCGAACACGACTGCACGCACGCATATTCTGGCCGCGAGGCTCATGGAGTGCGGCGCGGAGATATCCGAGATAAACCGCGTGTTCTTCGAGACGAAGAGCCTGAGCTATGTTCAGCTCGAACGCCTTGCGCTCGATTCGCTGAAAATGTATTTCGGCGGCCGCTGTGCGGTGATTACAATAACGCAGGATATGTTCGAAAAGAGCGGCGCGGACGACAGCGAGACTGATGCCATCCCCGGGCTTTCGCGCCAGATAGAGGGCGTGGAAGCGGGAATCACCCTCAAAGAGGGCAAGGACGGCACATTCAAGATTTCCGTCCGCACTCACGCGCCGATAGACGCTTCGGCAATATGCAAGGCACTCGGCGGCGGCGGACACGTCAGAGCCGCGGGCTGCCGTATCAGAGGCAGCCGCGAGGAAGCGGAAAGACTTGTGCTTGAGCAGGTGGAAAAAGCTCTCAGCGTAAATGAATAAAAATACCGGCTGTTTGATACAGCCGGATTTTTTACTTTTCAATATCAAGTTTTGCCTTGGCGAGCGACACTTCCCACGGGTCGTGGGTGATGAGTATGACGGGCTTCGTCTTTGCAAAGTCTTCGACGAGCTTCACTATCCGCCCGCGCAGCTCGGTGTCCAGCCCTTTGAACGGCTCGTCGAGCAGGAGGATATCCGCGTCGAACGCCAGCGCACGCGCCAACGCCACCCTGCGGCACATTCCGCCGCTGAGCTCGGCAGGCTTTTTGTTAAACGCATCCGAAAGCTCAACTTTTTCGAGCATCTCTTTTGCGCGTTCCTTTGAGCACACGGCGGCAACATTGTCGAACGCGCTCAGCCACGGGAGCAGACGGTCGTTTTGAAAAACAACGGCTGTTTTTTTGCCCTCGATCCCTGAGATATTGCCGGAATCCGGCTGTTCGAGCCCGAGAATTATACGCATCAGCGTTGTCTTTCCGCTTCCCGATGCGCCGCATATTGCAAAAATTCCGCTGTCGGGAATCTTCGCGCTTATGTTATCGAGCACCGAAACGCCGTCAAACGATTTCGAGATGTTCTGAAGCTCTATCATTTCTCCCACCCCGCAGTCTTTTTGAGTATCAGGCGCAGAACGAATTCGAGCGCAACGCTCAATAAAATAACAACGAGCGTCACCGCAAAGAGCGTCGGGGTCTCGAGATATATCTTTGAATAATACAGCTCACTGCCGAGCGCGTGCTTCGGCAGGCTCAGCACCTCCGCCGCGACTCCGGCTTTCCATGAGAGACCGAGCGCTGTCGAGCATCCGGCGAAGAAATACGGGCGGACGCTCGGAAGGTATATCTTTTTGAGCATATCTTTTTTAGAAAAGCGAAATATGTGCGCCATTTCAATTAAATCGCGGTCGCACTCGGCTATTCCGCGGCTCACATTGCCCCAGAGTATCGGCAGAACCATGAGAAAGGCTATGAAAACAGCTACGTTGTCCCGTTTTATCCACACGAGGGCGAGGATAATGAACGAGGCGACGGGTGTTGAGCGCACGACGGTCAGCAGCGGCGTGAACAGCTCATAGAGCACGCGCGACATTGCGGTCAGCACGCCGAGGATTGACCCCGCGGCTATGCCGAGCGCGCAGCCTGCAATGATTCGCAGCAGCGATTGCAGCACGGCGAGCCAGAAGCTGCCCTTGAGCGCAAGCTCCCAAAGGCGCGCGAGCGTCACGGCAGGCGAGGGGAGCAGAAGCTCCGACCCGACGGCGCGCGACGCTATGAACCATATAAATATCCAGAAGAGTGCCGCCGCGATTTTCAAGACCGCGGTCGGCACTTTTTGCGTTTTTTTATTTGCCTGTGTAGTAGAGATCATCACCGGGCATTGCTCCTCCGACTGATGTGGGGTCTGCTTTGAAGAGAACATCAAAGTTCGCCTTTGCGGTCTTTATCATCTCGTCGCCGGTCATATAGACGATGTTGCAGTTGGGCAGAGCCTTTGCGGCGATCTGCGCGTTGGGGACTATGCCGGCGTCGGCTATCATCTGCGCCGCCTTTTCGGTGTTGCCGTTGACGAAATCGACGGATTCTTTATATGCCGCGAGGAAAGCTTTGACGGCGTTGGGGTGAGCCTCAAGGAACTCGGTGCGGACTATCAGGCAGCCCTGCGCGAGCGAGGTCTTTTCGCCCTTTGCGGCGGTCGCCTTCTCCCACTCTTCTGTCAGGTCAAGCGCCTTGCGAACGGAGCTGTTTTTCGCCATGACGGTCGTAACATTGGGCTCGGGGAGCATCGCAATGTCAATTTTGCCGGTCGCCATGAGCGTTGAAAGCTCGGCGTGGTCGGTGTAGTAGGTTATCTCAACATCCTTTTTGGGGTCGATGCCGTTTGCTTCGAGGATGTAGTTGAGGACATATTCGGGCGTTGCGCTCTGTCCGGTCGCGCCTATCTTTTTGCCCTTGAGGTCGGCGACGCTCTTGATGCTTTCGCCATTTTCGAGAATCGAAAGCACGCCGAGGGTGTTGATTGCTATCATCTTAACTTTTCCGCCGGTCTTTTTGTATATCGCGGCGGCGAGGTTCAGCGGGCAGGCGGCGATATCCGCTTCGCCCTTGATTATGAGGGGCGCTATTTCGGTCGCGGCGGTGGCTATCGAGATGTTGTACTGCGCGTTTTTGTCGCTGATGAGCTTAGCCATGCCCATGCCTGTCGGACCCTTGAGGGTCGTGATATTTATCGGCGTTGTGTCCGCCGGAACAGTCTCTTCCGTGGTCGTTGCGCTGTCGTCGGTCTTTCCGGTGCATGCCGCGAAGCTGAAAATCATCGCGAGGCACAGCAGCAGGGAAAGAATCTTTGTGAATTTTTTCATTGTGCATTGCTCCTTCGAATTTATATATATCTGAAACCGGGCTTCGCGCCGCCGCCGGAAGCTGCGCTTCCGGCGCGCGCCCTGCGGGCGCGCCTGAGCCGCTTCGCGGCTCGGCGGCGCTTAACCACGATCCTTGACCGTGATAAAAAATTTTTTGCCCTCGCGGCGTATGTCGCCGCTCGTCTCGAGACTGTCCAGTGCGCGGTAGAGCGACGCGCGCCCGACATCGAGCCTGCGCGCAAGCTCCGCGCAGCTCTGAATGTCAACCTCGCCGTCCTGCTCGCGTTCGAGCAGATAAGAGAGCAGCTTGCTCGCGCTGTCTCCGGCGGTCAGAGCCTCAATTCTGCGCGTCAGAAAGCGTATTCGCGCCGAAAGATAAGCGGCGAATCCTATTGCGGCTCCCGGCTCGCTTTCAATGAGCTCCGATATCGCATCTTTTTCAAAAAATACCGCGCTGCATTCGACCCGCGCCGTAACGGTCGTCGCGGGGGACGGCTCATCGGAGAAGAGAGTCACCGCGCCGAAAATGTCGCCGGGCACGAGCGTGTTTATGACCGCGCGCCCTTTATTGACCGCGGCGCTGCCCATGATTATCATGCCCATTATGCGTCCGCCGCGGGATGGAGAGAGGATCTCGTCACCCCTGCGAAAGGTCTGGATGTCCGCATTTTCAACGAGCTGTTTGAGCCTGTCCTCGCCGACGCTTTGGAATATCCTGTTGTTTCTGAGCATCGAAGCACATTCGCGCGTCGTCATTGAATCACCTTTAACTGTATCATTTGAAACACTTTTATTATAATTGCAATTGCCTGCTCTGTCAATAGTATTGGCAGTTTTTTTGCCTTGAAAAGGGCGGATTTTAATGCTATACTTTCCGTGGAAAGAAAAACGGAGGCAAAATAATGGCAAGCAACTTTTTCGCAATGATATCGAGGCTCAAATATATCAACCGCTGGGCGCTTATGCGCAACACCCATGAGGAGAACCTGAGCGAGCACTGCATGGAGACCGCGTGCATCGCCCATGCGCTGGCGGTCATCGGCAACAGACGCTTCGGCAAGTATTACAACGCCGAGCGCGCCGCCCTGCTCGGACTCTATCACGACGCGCCCGAGACGCTGACCGGCGATATGCCAACGCCCGTCAAATATTACAGCCCGCATATCCGCGAGGCATATGCACAGGTGGAACAGAGCGCATGCGAGCACCTCGTTTCAATGCTCCCCGAGGATCTGCGCGCCGACTTTGCGCCGTTCTTTTTCAAAGACGAAAGCGACAAAGAGCTCTGGAAACTGGTCAAGGCTGCTGACAAAATATGCGCCTATATAAAATGTATAGAGGAGAAAAAGGCGGGCAACACCGAATTCGACCGCGCCGCCGAATCGACCCTCGAATCGATAAATGCATTGGGTATTCCGGAGGCGGAGGAGTTCATGAAAGAATTTTTGGACGGCTATCGCCTGACTCTTGATGAGATAAAAGAATAATCGGCAAAGCATTTTCCACAAATGAATCTTGACTTTTTTGTAACATTCTGCCAAACAATTGTAAATTTATCGTAAAATCTTGACTATGAACGCCCTCTTTGATATAATATCGGAAGAAATGCCGTGCAAAAAAGAAGTGCGCGGTGTTTAAAAAACCAGATAGAACTTTCTTAGGAGGAAAGAAAATGAAGAGAATTTTAGCACTGCTTCTTGTCTTTGCTACCATCTTCGCTTTTGCGGCCTGCAAAAAGACCGACAAGGACGATAACGGTACAACGACCGGCGGCAGCCAGGATGCGGTTGTGGACGTCAGTGCAGACGACACTTCCGACGGCTCTGAGACCGAGTCTTCGTCCGACGGCACTGTTGCCGGCACAAAGGCTTCGACCACGGGCACAAAGAGGAATCCCGGCAAGAGCAACATTGGCACCAACACTGTCGTCAAGCCCAGCCACGACCCCGCAATCAGACCTACAAAGCATAAGTATGTTATCACTGTTCAGAAGGGCAGCAACGGCATGGCTGAGATAGTCACCGTCGACGGCACTTCTTACAACCTCAAGAACTCCAATGATGTCGCGGCTCTCAAGAAGAGAATCTCCGACGAGAGCGAGAACGACCTTCTCGGTCAGCTCTATGATGTCGATGCGTCTATCGCTGCTCAGCTCGGTCTGAGCGCGCTCGATGAAGGCGCTCTGCTTTCTTACAAGTATGATCCCGAGGGCGAGTTCTTCTATGTTGACGATATTAACTCCTGGCAGCAGCAGTTCGGTTTCAACCCGCTGTACGATTTTGCAGCAGGCTTCACCGTAATGTACTATGACACTGTCAGAATCTATTTCGACTATCAGAACCGCGGCTATCTGCTCCAGCTCTGGAAGGGTCAGTACGGCCTTATGTTCATCGGCTCCGAGATCGGCTTCTATGAGAAGGACGACAAGAAGCCCACTTCCACCAGCGCTGCGCTCAACCACTATGAGTGCGCCACCGATCACCTTCTTCCCATGGAGATGGTCTGCTATCGCGCCGATTCCAGCGGCAACCTCAATCCGCTCTTCAAGCGTAAGTATGAGCGCCATTGGTGGTCAACCGGTTTCGTTCCGGGTGTTCTCAAGAACTTCCTTAACCGTTCCGAGCTTGTTATGGAAGCAAGAATTACCTTTGATACTCCCGAGATGGCTAAGATTGTCGGCGATACCTTCAAGGCTAACAAGTTCAAGGAGATCGATCCCTCTCAGCACAACATCTATAATCCCGACACTTACTATGTAAACGGCTGCGATGTTGTCTTTACCTGGAGATATATCCAGAGCAAGAAGGATGTTATAATCCTCAAGCCCACCACCACGACCACCACCGCTCCCTCGACTCAGGCTCCGGCTACCGAGTCCACAGGCGCATAAAACAGGTTGTCACGGAAATATTATTGCTCTTAATGATGATTTTATAATAATTACAAATTGTTAAAAATCAGTAAATACGCTTGACAAAATCGGAAAGCGTGATATAATCTGAAAGTGTAATGATATTTCTTCAATTTCATTGCCAATTAAGTCTTGACGGACTTAAAAATTTATTAAAATCAGAAAGGGTTGTAGAAAAATGAAGAAAATCGTAAGTCTTCTCCTGGCTCTTGTCATGGTTCTCTCCCTCGGCGTTGCAGCTTTCGCTGTTGATGCAGAGGATGCTAACACCACCACGACTGAAGAAGCCACTCCCACCGTCACTGTTGACGAGATCCTCGCTTGGGTCAAGGACACCATTCTTCCTGAGATCAACCTCGACCTCATGAAGGAAGTCATCAAGCAGACTAAGGCTACCATCGACAACATCGTCGAGATCCTTAAGCCCCTCTTTGATGGCGACAAGAACCCCAGCCTTCCCAGCAATGTCGCTGAGATCCCCGCAGCTATGATGAACGCTTTCATCGATCTCCTTGCTAAGGCATTCAAGACCGATAGAGACACCATCATCGACAAGCTCCTCGAGATCCCGCTGGTAAGGAAGATCATGGAGTGGTACGGCTACAAGCCCGCTATCACCACTGAGGCTCCTGCAACTTCTGCTCCCGAGACCACTGAGGCTCCCGCTGAGACTGAGGTTCCCAACACCGGCGCTGCTGCTGCTGTTGCTGCTGTTGCTTCTCTCTCCGTCGCTGCTGCTGCTGCTTTTGTCTCCAAGAAGAAGGCTGCTTAACAGTTCGGTAATTGAACAAATGAAAGTCCGGACGGTCTTTGACCGCCCGGATTTTTTATGATTTTGCGAATTTCACATTGCGGGGGCGGCACAAGCCATATGAAAAAAGCGCGCCGTCAACAGGCTCCCCTGCAGGGGCACCGGCTCGGCGAAGCCGATACTGAGGGGTTAGCCTCGCTTCGCTTAAAGTAATAAGTAAAATATATGCGGTCGGGCGGATATCATCTGCCCGCGAATTTTGCACAATTCTATTGATTACAATTTGTAGAGGTAATCGACTCTGCACCGCCGACCATCAAAACTCTCAAAGGCGGCTTTTAAGCAAACAAAAACCGGACGATTAAAATCGCCCGGTTTTTTTCATATCTGCTCTTCTTCGCAAAATACGCTTTCTATCACTTTCTCGCACCCCTCCGGCGAATAGACCCACGAATCTATATGTCGGCTGTCCGTGAAATATCTTATCGGCGCGGGCGGGTAATCTGCGCTGAACGAATCGACTATGACGAGCTTTATCTTCATGCGCTGCGGCAGTATGCTCTTTATATATACGCTCGCGTGGTCGCCGTCTTTCACTCCGTCGCAGTATTCCGCAAGCCCCGCGAGGTTCGGAGTCAGCTCGACGAATATGCCGTATTTCTCGACCGAGCGGACGATTCCGGGAACCGTTTCGCCGGCTTTGAACGCGGCGGAGTTCTCTTCCCATGTGCCGAGCAGTTCGCGGTGCGAGAGCGTAATGCGCCCCAATTCGTCGCAGCTTTTGACTATTGCGCGGATGTTCTGTCCCGTCGAAAACCGCGCGTTCGGGTGCGGAATGCGCGAGACGGAGATGCTGTCGATGGGCAACAGCGCGCTTATCCCCGCGCCGATGTCGCAGAATGCGCCGAACGGCTCCATGTGCGTGACGCAGGCGTCGATAACATCGCCGCAGACGAGCGACGAGAGATATTCCCTGCGGCAGTCCTCCTGCACGCTGCGGCGGCTGAGGATGGCATATGTTTCGCCCTTCTGATCCGTGTCGAACCCGGTTATGCGGAAAATAACCGCCTTGTTCACCCGCGAGATCAGCGCGATATCGCGCACGCTCCCGTCTTCGATTCCGAGCGCCCCCTCGTTTTTCGGTATTATGCCGCGCATGCAGCCGAGGTCAACATGGAGATTGTGCTCGCCGTCGCACAGCACGGCTCTGCCCTCGAGCGGAGTCCCGCTTTTGCATGCCTCCCTGAGCAGTGTCGGAGAGCTGAGTATCCGGGCGTTCTGCGCCGTCGGCAGCAGTGTTCCCTCGGGTTTGAAGCAGGTCATTGTCTGTTCAGTCCTTTCGCGGCGCCGCGTCCGGCGGCGAGCCGATCGTTTTGAAAATATGCGGAATTTTGCGCCCGCAGTGTACAAAATGTGAAAATAATGTTATAATAATTTACAGTCCGATAAAGGAGGAAGAACAATGGATGTCAGAGTGGGCGACAAGCTCATCATGAAGAAGAACCACCCGTGCGGCAGCAACGAGTTTGCGGTGCTTCGCATCGGTATGGATTTTCGCATCCGCTGTCTCGGCTGCGGCCGCGAGGTCATGGTTCCGCGCGTCAAGGCGGAGAAGAACATAAAACGCATCGAGCGCACCGAGAAGGATTAGCATATTTTGCCGCACACCGCGTTGGCGGTCAAGAATAGTTTTTACACTCGGAGGAAAATATGCTCGAAAAACTCAAAAAGGTTGAAGAAAAGTTTGATTTTATAAGCGCGGAGCTCTGCAAGAGCGAGGTCGTCTCCGATATGGAGCTGTACAAAAAATATATGCAGGAGCTCAAGCACTTATCACCCATAGTTGAAAAATACCGCGAATATAAAGCGGCGGAAAATAACGCCGAGGAGGCGAAGAGCCTGCTCGAAGAGAGCGGCGCGGATCCCGAGCTCAAGGAGCTTGCGCGCGCCGAGCTCGAAGAAGCGAAAGAAAATATCGAGCGCACTCAGCAGGAGCTGAAAGTGCTCCTGCTCCCGCGCGACCCGAACGACGACCGCAATGTTATCGTTGAGATACGCGGCGGCGCAGGCGGCGAAGAAGCCGCGCTGTTCGCGGGCGTGCTGTTCAGAATGTACTCGATGTACGGCGACACAAAGGGCTTCAAGACCGAAGTCCTCAGCGCGAATGCCACTGAACTCGGCGGATACAAAGAAATAAGTTTCATGATAAGCGGCGAGGGTGCGTATTCCCGCCTCAAATTCGAGAGCGGCGTCCACCGCGTCCAGCGTGTGCCCGAGACCGAGAGTATGGGGCGCATACACACTTCGACAGTCACCGTCGCAGTCCTGCCCGAGGCGCAGGAGGTCGATGTTGAAATAAACCCGTCCGACCTGCAAATCGACACCTTCCGTTCGAGCGGCGCAGGCGGTCAGCATGTCAACAAGACCGAGTCCGCCATCAGAATCACGCATATCCCGACGGGCACCGTCGTCGAGTGCCAGGACGAGCGGAGCCAATATAAAAATAAAGACAGGGCGATGAAAATACTTCGCTCAAGGATACTCGAAGCGGAGCGCAGAAAGCAAAATGAGGCTATCGCGGGCGAGCGCCGCGCACAGGTCGGCACAGGCGACCGCAGCGAGCGCATCAGGACATATAACTACCCGCAGGGGCGCGTCACGGATCACCGCATCGGGCTGACGCTCTACCGCCTTGAAGCGATACTCAACGGCGACCTCGATGAGCTGATTGACGCGCTCATCACGGCGGATACCGCCGAAAAGCTCAGATCGACCGACGATTAAACGAAAGAAGAATCTTTATGATAACAAAGCTTATAACAGAAAAGGACGGCGAAAAGGGTCTCGACGATGCGGCGCGCCTGCTAAAAGACGGCGAGCTTGTCGCTATACCGACCGAGACGGTCTACGGTCTTGCGGCGAACGCCCTCGACGGAAACGCCGTCAAAAACATATTTGTCGCCAAAGGCCGCCCGCAGGATAACCCGCTGATAGTTCACATAGCGGAGATCGATGAAATTTTACCGCTTGTCAAAAACTTCGATGAGCGCGCCCGTGCGCTCGCCGAGGCTTATTGGCCGGGACCGCTTACAATGATACTCCCGAAGAGCGATATTATCCCGAACGAAGTCTGCGCCGGGCTTGACACGGTGGCGATAAGAATGCCGTCGCACCCGATAGCGCACGAGATAATCAAAAAATGCGGCTTCCCGCTTGCGGCGCCGAGCGCGAACACATCTGGCAAGCCGAGTCCCACGACCGCCGCGCATGTCATGAACGACATGGACGGCAAAATCGCCGCAGTTGTTGACGGCGGCAGCTGCTCGGTCGGCGTCGAGTCGACCGTTGTCACTCTTACCTGCCCCGTTCCGCGTGTCCTGCGCCCCGGCGGAGTGACCCCGGATCAGCTTCGCGCAGTGCTCGGCGAGGTCGAGATAGACAAGGCTGTTTTCAAGGCGCTCGAGAGCGGCGAAAAAGTCCTCTCGCCCGGCATGAAATATAAACATTATTCGCCGAACGCCCATGTTATAATCGTAAAGGGCGATTTTGACAAATTCACTTCGCTCGTCGCAGAGCCGCGCAGCGAAAGAACCTGCGCCGTATGCTTCGACGGCGAGGAAGATAAAATTTCCGTTCCCGCATATCCCTACGGTCACGCAGACAGCCCCGAGGAACAGGCGCGCGAGCTGTTCGATGTGCTCAGACACGTTGATGACGAAAAAATGGAGCTTGCCTTTGTGCGTTTCCCGTCGCTCGACGGCGTGGGAATGGCTGTCTACAACCGTCTGCTCAGAGCGGCAGGCTTTGAGGTGATTGAGCTGTGAGCATCTATGTTGCCGGACTCACCGGTCAGACGGGCTCGGGCAAAAGCACCGTCGCCGATATCTTCCGCGCGCACGGCGTCTGCGTTATCGACTGTGACAAGCTGGCTCGCGAAATAGTCGAACCCGGTTCGCCTGTGCTTATTGATCTCGCCCGACTCTTCGGCGACGATTTGATTCTCCCGGACGGCTCTCTTGACCGTCACAAGCTCGCCAGGCGTGCGTTTGCAAGTGAAGAAAAGACAAATCTGCTCAACTCCGTGACCCACCCGGCGATAACCACGCTCGCTCGAAAACGTGTAGCCGAAGCCGAAAAAAACGGATATAAAATCGCTATGCTCGACGCGCCCGTGCTCTTCGCGAGCGAGCTTCTCGGCGACTGCCGCGCGGTGATATGCGTCTGCGCACCGAAAAATCAGCGCATGGCGAGACTCATGAGCCGCGACGAAATCGCCCCCGGCGAAATAGAAAGAAGAATGTCCGCCCAGCCCGATGAGAAATATTACAGGGACAATTCAGATATAATAATAGAGAATCCCGACGGCTGCGACCCGACGGAGCAGTGCATAAAGGCACTGGAAAGCCTGAAAATCGGAGGCTGAAAATGAAAAAGAGGGCGAGATACAAGCTTATAGCCCTGCTGCTGTGCTTCGTGCTGGCGGTGTGCGGGATAACGGCGGCGCTGACTGTCGGCGCGATAAGATTCGCCTATCCCATGAAGCTGTCTCTTATACACATCTCCGAGCCCACGAGACATGCGCAGATC
>ERZ1027256.444-NODE-444-length-15594-cov-8.948903_pt1 | contig 15594 bp, 10 predicted proteins | sample MGYA00519242_ERZ1027256 | MGnify/ENA primary metagenome ERZ1027256 (study PRJEB26926, sample SAMN06164394) | human gut metagenome | biome: ENVO:00009003; feature: ENVO:2100002; material: ENVO:00002003 | host: Homo sapiens | place: USA | collected 2012 ...
AGGCCCCAGGCCCGCGCCGCCGCACGTCCCTCCCCGCTGGTGGCGGGCGGCGTGATAGTGCTGCTGGCCATGGTGGTGGTGCTGATGCTGGGCTACGTCACCCTCACCGATGTGTCCGGCAGCGTGTCCTCCATCAAACGCCAGATCTCCGATCTGGACGAGCAGCACATCGCGCTGCTGACGGAGTATGAAAAAACCTTCGATCTGGCCACCATCAAGGCGGCCGCCGAAGCCGCCGGCATGTCCAAGCCCACCAGCGGCCAGATCCAGTACATCGACCTGTCCGGCAGCGACAGCGTCACCCTCTACAAGGCGGAGGGCAGCGCCGGCGGCCTGCTGGATAAGGCAAAGGATGGCTGGGCCTATGTGCTGGAATATTTCCGCTGACAGCGGCCATATCATGAGGCAGTAAGGAGTAAGAAGGCGACTTCTTGCTCCTTGCTTGGCATTCGAGGATCCGTCCGGCACAGAGCCGCCGGGCCCCACATTCGGAGGCAGAGAACGTGACAGAACGCAGACCAAACCCCAACCGCAAGGATGAAAATATCCGCCGCGCCAATCGGGTCATCCAGACCCGCTCCTTCGTGCTGATGCTCGTCATGGGCATCGGCATGTTCGTGCTGCTGTTTTTCCAGCTGTTCGACCTTCAGATCGTCCGCCATGAGGAGCTGCAGAGCAAGGCCGTGAACCAGCAGACCCGCCGCACGGTGGTCACCGCCTCCCGCGGCACCATCTACGACCGCAGCGGCAACATCATGGCCATCTCCGCCAGCGCCGAGACCGTCATCCTCTCCCCGCTGGAGATCGACCGCGCCGTCAATGACAAGGACGATCCCGTGACCTGGACCAAGGACTCTCTGGCTGCGGGTCTGGCCGAGATACTGGACGGCGACGCCTCCGCCATCCGCCGCCGCATGGACAACACCGAGTCCCAGTACGAGCTGATCAAGCTCCGCGCCGACGAGGAGGTCGCCGACGCCGTCCGCGCCTATATCAACGAGAACAAGATCGTGGGCGTCCACCTGGTGGCCGACGCCAAGCGCTACTATCCCTACGGCTCTCTGGCCTCCCATGTCATCGGCTTCGTGGGCGACGACAACACCGGCCTGTACGGGCTGGAGGCCCGCTACGAGCAGGAGCTGGAGGGTCAGAGCGGTCTGGTGGTGTCCGCCAAGGACAACGCCGGCAACGACATGATGTATGCCTATGAACAGTACTTCGCCGCCCAGAACGGCAGCGACCTGACGCTGACGCTGGACGCCACCATCCAGTACTATCTGGAAAAGGGTCTGGAGAATATGGCCGATAAGTTCGCTGCCGCCAACGGCGCCGCAGGCATCATCATGGACGTCAACACCGGCGGCATCCTGGCCATGGCCTCCTACCCCAACTATGACCTGAATGACTTCTCCGCCGTGCAGGACCAGACCCTGCAGGAGCGCATCGCCCGCGGCGAGAACACGCTGGCGGAGATGCAGCTGCTCCAGTGGCGCAACAAGGCACTGAACGACACCTACGAGCCCGGCTCCACCTTCAAGATCCTGACGCTGGCCGCCGCGCTGGAGGAGGGTGTCATCAACAAGAACACCACCGTCAACTGCAGCGGCTTCGTCACCATCTCCGGACAGACCATCCACTGCTCCAACAAGGCCGGTCACGGCCTGCAGACCCTGGTCCAGACCGTGGGGAACTCCTGCAACCCTGCCTTTATCTCCTACGGCCTGAAGCTGGGCAACACCGCGTTCTACGAGTACATGAGATCCTTCGGCCTCATGGAAGGCACCGGCATCGACCTGGGCGGCGAGGCGGACAGCATCTTCGCCGATCCCGCCAGCTTCACTCAGCTGGATCTGGCCTGCTACGCTTTCGGCCAGAACTTCAACGTCACTCCCATCGCCCTCATCACGGCTCAGGCCGCCTGCGTCAACGGCGGCTATCTGCGCACCCCTTATCTGGTGGAGCGCATCACCGACTCCAACGGCAGCGTCACCTATCAGCACGACAGCACCCCCATCCGTCAGGTGGTCAGCGAGGAGACCTCCGCCACCGTGCGGGAGTGTCTGGAATACGTGGTGGCCAGCGGCACCGGCAAAAACGGTCAGGTGGCAGGCTACCGCGTGGGCGGCAAGACCGGTACGGCCGATAAGGGCCAGACCGGCGACGTGGTGGTGTCCTTCCTGTGCTTCGCCCCTGCCGACGATCCCCAGGTCATCATGCTCCTGACGCTGGATACCCCCAGCCGCTCCACCGGCACCTATGTGTCCGGCGGCAACATGGTGGCCCCCACCGCCAGCTCCATCATGTCCGAGGTCCTGCCCTATCTGGGCGTGGAGCCCAGCTACTCCGCCGAGGAGCTGCTGGGCATGGACACCACCGTGCCCAACGTCATCGGCATGTCCGTGGAGGAGGCCAAGACCAGGCTGGGCGAACGGGGCCTCAGCTATAAGATCAACGGCGACGGCGACACCGTCACCGACCAGACCCCCGCCGGCGGCGCCATCATCCCCGGCAAGTCCGCCGTCATCCTGTACGCCGGCACGGATAAGTCCACCGCCAAGTGTACGGTGCCCCACCTCATCGGCAAGACGCCCTCCGAGGCCAACACCGCCGCCACCGGCGCGGGGCTGTTCATTCGCTTCTCCGGTACCACCGGCAGCGAGTCCTCCGCCGTCCGCGTGCTGTCCCAGTCCATTGAGGCGGGCGCCGAGGTGGAGGCCGGTACGGTCATCACTGTCCAGCTGGGCGACACCTCCGTCACGGATTAAACTCCGCACGAACTTCCCAGCAGACCGCACAGATTTCCCTTTTCTGCGCAATTCCTGCCTGTTATAATGGAAGGTACTGTACTTTGCCGTAAAGGAGAGCTTTCCCATGAAACTGAACGAACTGCTAAAGGGCCTCACTGTTCTGGCCGCCACCGCCGATATGGACACCGACATCACCGACGTCTGCTACGACTCCCGCCAGACGGCGGAGGGCGGGCTGTTCGTGGCTATTGCCGGCGCCGAGACCGATGGCCACCGCTTCATCCCCATGGCCCGCGAAAAAGGCGCGGCCTGTGTTGTCTGCCAGCATGCACCCGACGGCGACATTCCCTACGTAGTTGTGGAGGACTCCCGCCGCGCTCTGGCGGTGATCGCCTGCAACTGGTTCGACCACCCCTCCCGCGAGATGACCATGATCGGCGTCACCGGCACCAGCGGCAAGACCACCTCCACCTACCTCATCAAGAGTATTCTGGAGCAGAAGGCCGGTGCCAAAGTGGGCCTGATCGGCACCATTCAGAACATGATCGGCAGCGAAGTCCTCCACACGGAGCGCACCACGCCGGAGTCCTTCGAGCTGCAAAAGCTGTTCCGCCGGATGTCCGATGCCGGCTGCACCCATGTGGTGATGGAGGTCTCCTCCCACGCCCTGACGCTGGATCGCGTCTATGGCGTGCGCTTCGCCGTGGGTATCTTCACCAACCTCAGTCAGGACCATCTGGACTTCCACCACACCATGGAGGCGTACTGCGACGCCAAGGCCATCCTGTTCGACCGCTGCGACGTGGGCGTCTACAACGCCGACGACCCATGGCATCAGCGCCTTCTGGCCCACGCCCAGTGCCCCCGCCTGTTCTCCTACGCCATTCACGCCGATGCGGATCTGAAGGCCAAGTCCGTCCGGCTCCACGCCGGCAGCGTGGAGTTCGACGCTGAGGCCGACACCGACTGGGCCCACGTGCAGGTGGGCATCCCTGCCCAGTTCACGGTATATAATACGCTGGATGCCATGGCCTGCTGCTGGAATCTGGGCGTCCCGCTGGCGGAGTGCGCCGACGCGCTGGCCCGTAACCACGGCGTCAAGGGCCGCATGGAGATCATCCCCACCCCCGGCCGTGACTACACCATTCTCAACGACTACTCCCACAAGCCCGATGCGCTGGAGAATGTGCTGGAGTCGGTGAACGGCTTTGCCAAGGGCCGTACCGTGGTACTGTTTGGCTGCGGCGGCGACCGGGATAAGACGAAGCGCCCCGTCATGGGCGGCATCGCCGCGCGGCTGGCAGACTTCGTCATTGTCACCAGCGACAACCCCCGCACCGAGGAGCCGCAGGCCATCATCGACGACATTCTGGCGGGCATGCGGGACACCGACACGCCCTACGTGGCCATCCCCGACCGTGTGGAGGCCATCCACTACGCCATGGATCACGCCCAGAGCGGCGACGTCATCATCCTGGCCGGCAAGGGCCACGAGGACTATCAGGAGATCAACCACGTCCACTACCCCATGGATGAGCGGGTCATCGTGGCGGACTACCTGAAAAAGCAGGGCTAAATCACAAGAGCCGCCGCGCCCTTTCGCGGCGGGAAGGAGCGAATCATTATGGGAATTCTGGAGATCGTGCTGCCGGTGGCGGTCAGCTTTGTCATCACCGTCATCGCCGGCAAGCTGCTGATACCGGCGCTGGTGCGGCTGAAGGCCGGCCAGTCCATCAAGGAGATCGGCCCCACCTGGCACATGACCAAGCAGGGCACCCCCACCATGGGCGGCCTGATGTTCATTATCGGTATCGGCATCACCATCGTGGCTCTGGGCTGGAAGCATATGGCGGGCGGCGACTTCGCCCACCTGTACGTCTATCTCTTTGCCCTGGTGTTCGGCCTCATCGGCTACATTGACGACTATCAGAAGGTGAAGCACCACCACAACACCGGTCTGACGGCGCTGCAGAAGTTTGTGCTGCAGCTGGCGGCGGCGGTGGCGTTCCTGTGCCTCATGCGGTACGAGGGGATGCTGAGTCCCAATCTGTATATCCCCTTCTGGAACACCCATGTGGTGCTGCCGTGGTCGGTGTACCTTGTCTTCGCCGCCTTCGTCATCGTGGGCACCGTCAACGCCGTCAACATCACCGACGGACTGGACGGTCTCAGCACCAGTGTCACCATTCCTGTGGCCGTTTTCTTCTCGGTCATGGCCATCATCTGGCCCGGCTTCGCCCAGTTGGGCACGTTTTCCGCCGCCATGCTGGGCGGCCTGTGCGGTTTTCTGGTGTATAACCGCTACCCCGCCAAGGTGTTCATGGGCGACACCGGCTCCCTGTTTCTGGGCGGCGCGGTGGCGGCACTGGCCTTCGCCTACGACATGCCGCTGGTGCTGCTGCTGGTGGGTATCGTTTACATCTGTGAGACGCTGTCCGACATCATCCAGGTGACGTATTTCAAGCTCACCCACGGCAAGCGCATTTTCAAAATGGCGCCGCTGCACCATCACTTTGAGATGTGCGGCTGGAAGGAGACTAAGATCGTGGCGGTGTTCTCCACCGTCAGCGCACTGTTCTGCCTGCTGGCCTACTTCGCCGTGTACCAGCGCTTCAGCTTCTGAAAATACTTCCATCAGGAAGTTCATCATGAAGCGGGTTTTCGTTCCTCATGAAGTTCATGAGGAAGTACCAACATGAAATTTCGGAAGGAGGGACAGCCGTGACCCGTGCAGAATATCAGGCCCAGAAGGCCATGAAGGCCCGCATGCGCCAAACAGAGCAAAAGCACACGCAGGCCGCCAAGGGGTCCATGGATCTGCCCTTCCTGATCCTGACGCTGCTGCTGACGGTGATCGGACTCATTATGCTGTTCTCCGCCAGCTTTCCCCGCGCCTATTACGACACCGGCGACGGCACCTACTATTTCAAGCGGCAGGCCCTGTTCGCCGTCATCGGTCTGGCAGGCATGTTCGTTGTAGGCAAGATCAACTATCAGCGCTGGCGCGGCGCGTCCCGCATGCTGGTGGGTCTGGCGCTGTTCCTGCTGATCCTGGTCATCATCCCCCACAACCCACTGGCCATCACCGCCAACAACGCCACCCGCTGGCTGGGCATCAAGGGCGTGTTCCAGTTCCAGCCGTCGGAGATCGCCAAGCTGGCGGTCATCGTCTACTTTTCCGATACCATCTCCAAGAAAAAGGAGAAGATGCTGACGTGGCGGCAGGGCATCGTGCCCTATGTGGCGCTGCTGGGTATCATCTCCGTTCTGATGATGCTGGAGCCCCATCTGTCCGGCACGGTGCTGATCCTGTGTACCGGCGCGGTGCTGATGATCGTGGGCGGTATTCAGGGCTGGCTGGTGGCCGCCGGTATCGGCGGCGTGGGCGCCATAGGCCTTCTGTTTGTCAAGCTGGCGGAAAGCGGCGTCATCAAGTACGGCTCTGCCCGCATCGCCATGTGGCACGACCCGTGGTTGGACTACTCCGGCGACGGCTATCAGCTGGCGCAGAGCCTGATCACCATCGGCTCCGGCGGTCTGCTGGGCGTGGGGCTGGGGCGAAGCCGCCAGAAGTTTCTGTACCTGCCCGAGCAGTACAACGACTTTATTTTCTCCGTGGTATGCGAGGAGCTGGGGCTTATCGGCGCCTGCGTCATTATGCTGATCTTCGCCCTGCTGATCCTGCGGGGCTTCTGGATCGCCCTCCACGCCCGCGACCGGTTCGGCGCGCTGCTGGTGGTGGGCATCATGACCCATCTGGCCCTTCAGACCTTCCTGAACATCGCGGTGGTGTCGGGCTTCGTGCCCACCACCGGTATCTCCCTGCCGTTCTTCAGCTATGGCGGCACGGCGCTGTGCTTGCAGCTGGTGGAGATGGGCATGGTGCTCAGTGTGTCGCGGCAGATCCCCGCGCCCAAGGCGGGGTAAACGGGCGATTTTTGACAACATAGCGTATTTTTCTGTCAGGTAATTGCAGTGGGTATAGAGATCGAGAATTTTCATCCCTGCCTCCGGCGGCCCCATTTCTTCCAACAGCGGCGGGAGAGGGTTCCGCGCCCCCGAGCGCGGGTCACTTTTGGCCACAGCCCCAAAAGTGACCAAAAGGTCTGCTTGAAACCGCAGGTTTCAAGACTTCCTGCGCGCCTGCCCACGCCGCAACCCGCCGCCGCGTACCCCGCGAAAGCCCAAATGTTGCAAATCGTCGTACAACGAATCACTTGTACTTCTCTCCCCGCTGCCGCTCCCACGTCCCGCACGGAAATTCCCCCCCTCGCGCCCTGTATAGTAAAGGTACTTTACGCTCCTCGCCATATCTGCATCCGCCTCCATTCTCCCTGTCCCCATCCCCCGTCCCCGAGGGGTGGGTTCCCCAAGGGAGGGGACGCGCACGTCCCGCTCCCTTTGGCCGGTTGGGGGATTGGGATTCTCCCCCTCAGACGCCGCTCTTTGGTCACTTTCTTGCGGCCAAGAAAGTGACCCGCGCCCGCAGGCGCGGCCCCGCCGAAAATTGCATGAAAAGGACGCCTTCTGGCGTCCTTTTCAGCTGTTTATGTATATTTCCTCACATGCCCGCTGTGCTTCCTCCAGGAGGAGTCTCACCCGCATAGGCACCCCCAATTCTCCGCATGTCCCCATATTTTCCTCCAAAAGCGTCAGCGCATCCTCCGTCGCCGCGAACAGTACGTGGTACATTTTCTGATAGTCAGCCATATATTTCCCCTTTCTTAGCGAACGCGTTTTAGATATATTATGCGTTCACTTCGCCCATTATAGCATATGGCATATCTAAAATAAACATAAAATTTGCTTATTATGGGGTGATTTTATGGCTATCAAAAGTCTTTCTATCCGCATTGATGACGCTGTGCTGGATAAACTGCACATCGTGGCCGATTACGAGGGGCGCTCCGCCAACAGCCAGATCAATATCCTGATCCGCGACTGTATTGCCGCATACGAAAAGCAGCACGGTCCCATCGTTCTCCAGCCGCGCACATAACCTCCCGCGGGTCCAGCAGCCCATTCTTCATTCTCCTGCCAAAGGAATATTTCGCACTCCGGCGCGACAGCCTTTCGCCCACGGCGGTAGACCAGCGCACCTCGCGCGGTACGCAGGAGCGGCAGCGATAAGAGGGCCGCACGCGATTCGTTGTACGCCGATCCGCACTATCTTGGTTTTCGCGTGGTACACGGCCACGGTTTTCAGCGCACCCCAGCCGCGCAGGAAGTCTTGAAACCTGCGGTTTCAGGCAGCGTTTTTGGTCACTTTTGGGGCTGCGGCCAAAAGTGACCCGTGCCCGAGGGCACGGAGCATCCCCCTTCCGCTGCTGGAAGAAATGGAACCGCCGGAGGCATAAAAGAGAAAAGTTAGCGGGCCGCTGCGGCCAAAAGTGACCCGTGCCCGAGGGCACGGAGCATTCCCTTCCGCTGCTGGAAGAAACGGAACCACCGGAGGCAAAACCCTGAATCGCCTCCCTCCCATTCCCGCTGCCGCTCCCGCGTTCCACAGGGGAAATTTCTCCATTCGTTCTGTACAGTGAAAGTGCTTTACACCTCTTGTGATTTTTACCTCCCGCACCCTGACGGCGGCAAGTGCGTGATTTGATAATTGCTCAAAACGGTAGAATCGCAAATGTTCCCTGCCCACCACGCCAGCGGCAGCGAGGGTAGACGCGGAGGCGATTCGTTGTGGGCCTTTTTGAACCGTGGTCACATTCGGCCTAAAGGAAATCCAAAAACCATTGGTTTTTGGCGGCGTTCTTTCCCCCATTTCTTCCGCTGTTGGAAGAAATGGGGCCGCCGGAGGCATAAAAGAGAAAAGTTAGCGGGCCGCTGCGGCCAAAAGCGACCCGTGCCCGAGGGCACGGAACATCCCCCTTCCGCTGCCGGAAGAAATGGAACCGCCGGAGACATAAAAAGATCAGGACCGCTTTCGCGGTCCTGATCTTTTATGTACCTTCAGTCGTGCTTCAGCACTTCTCAAACACCACAGCGGTACCCATGCCGCCGCCGATGCACAGGGTCGCCAGACCCTTCTTGGCCTCGGGACGCTTCTGCATCTCGTGCAGCAGGGTGACGATGATGCGCGCGCCGGAAGCACCCACGGGGTGGCCCAGAGCGATAGCGCCGCCGTTGACGTTGACCTTGCTCATGTCAAAGTGCAGCTCGCGGGCCACGGCGATGGACTGGGCGGCAAATGCCTCGTTGGCCTCCACCAGGTCGATATCGTCGATGGTCACGCCGGCCTTCTTCATGGCGTTGCGGGAAGCCACCACGGGGCCCACGCCCATGATCTTGGGATCCACGCCGCCCTGGCCCCAGCCGATGAGCTTGGCCATGGGCTTCAGACCGTACTTCTCCACAGCCTCGCCAGAGGCCAGCACGATGGCGGCAGCGCCGTCGTTGATGCCGGAGGCGTTGGCGGCGGTGACGCGCTGGGTGCCCTTATCGGCAGCATCCTGTGCGCCGGTGACCTCAAAGGTGTGTACCACCTGAGGATTGGGGGACTCGGGACCCACGGGGAACGCACCCTTCAGCTTGGCGATGCTGTCGGCGGTGACGCCTTCCTTCACGTACTCGTCGCGCTTGAACTCCACGATCTCCTTCTTCACCTTCACGGGGACGGCCACGATCTCATCGTCGAAGCGGCCGGAATCCCGGGCGGCGCAGGCCTTCTGCTGGGAGGCGGCGGCGAACTCGTCCTGCTCGCGGCGGGTAATGCCCCAGATGTCGTTGATATTCTCGGCGGTGGTGCCCATGTGATAGTTGTTATAGGCGTCCCACAGACCGTCCTTGATCATGGTGTCCACCAGCTTCTTGTCGCCCATACGAGCGCCCCAGCGGGCGTCCATGGAGGCAAAGGGAGCGGCGCTCATGTTCTCGGTACCGCCGCAGACCACGATGTCGGAATCACCGGCCAGGATGGAGCGTGCGCCCTCGATGACGGACTTCATGCCGGAGCCGCAGACCATGCCGACGGTATAGGCAGGCACGGAGTAGGGGATACCGGCCTTAATGGAAACCTGACGCGCCACATTCTGGCCCTGTGCCGCAGTCAGGATGCAGCCGAACATCAGCTCATCCACGTTCTCGGGAGCAACGTTGGCACGCTTCAGGGCCTCCTTGACCACGATCGCGCCCATCTCGGCGGCAGGAGTGTTCTTCAGGGAGCCGCCAAAGGAACCGATAGCGGTTCTGCAGCAGTTGACAACATACAGGTCTTTCATGAAAAGTTACCTCCTATAAAATTTAAGCTTATTATACAGCATCGGATAACGGATGTCTACGGCTATGATAGTCAACTTTTTAACAATAGTCAACCACCAAATGCAACTTTGTTAAAAAATCGTCAAAAGGTCCATTTAAGCCCCTGCCCTTTCCGTCATTTTGACGGACACATGGCTCACTGCTGGGCCTGTGCAGGCTCCTGGGCCGCCTCGCTGCGCAGAGCCACCAGCTTCTCATAGAACGCGCCGGTGTCGATGGTGCTGTACAGGTCCTCGTTGAACACCACGTTGGCGGCGGATCTCCGGTCCGCCAGCAGGCTGCTGAAATAGGCAGGCAGCACGGCGGACAGATCGGTGTCCTCCTTCAGGAAGATGTAGTATCCCTCGTCCAGAGCCACCACGCCGGTAAGCTCACCGGTCTGGAGGGCCAGCGCCTGCTCACTGAGCGCGTCACCCTCCGCGGCGGCAAAGGTGATGCTGTCCTGCTGGTCCACCTCCCGCTCCTGACAGATGGCGGTGTGCTCGGCCAGCTTGTCCTCGGCCTCCTGCAGGCGCTTCAGATAGCCGTTGGCCTCGTCCTCTGCGCCGTCACCGGCGGGTACGAACACCACGCGGCCGGTGAGATAGTTGTTGTCCGCAGCGTACTGCGCCAGCGCCGCGCCGTCGGGATACAGAGCGCTGCCCTCGGTGCAGAAGGCGTCCTGCAAACGCTGATAGAGATAGGACGTCTCGCGGATGTGGTCATAGGCTTCCTCGCTGATACCCTGGATAGCCAGCTGCCGCTGATAGGCCTCCTCGCCGCCGTAGTACGTCACATACTCCAGCCGCTGGGCGTCCAGCGCCTCCTGATCCTCATCGGTCAGGGTGATGCCGGCCTCCTCGGCCCACGCCCGCACCACACTGTACAGCTTCACCGTCTCCAGCGTATCGGTCTGGGCATAGTCGCCGTAGGTGATGCCGCTGGTGAGCTCCGCACTCCAGTCGATGTCCTGCACGTAGGTGCTCAGGTACTCGCAGTCGTAGGCCAGCCAGTACAGGTACTCCTCGCAGGTGACGGGCTTGCCGTTCACCAGCAGCAGCTGTCCGTCGGGATGGAGCCCGCTGGCCTCGTACAGCAGGCCGTCGGTGCGGCTGCCCTTCTTCATACCGCCGGTGAGGGAGATGGCTCCTACCAGTGCCACGGACACCAGCACACCGGCGATCAAACGCACCCAGTTGTTTTTCATGGTTCATTTCCTCCTTCTTGGGGCTGCTGCCCCTGTAATTGTAATTCGTTCTGCTGCAAGCGCAGCTGCTCCACAAGGCCGCCAGCGGCGTCCAATGCGTCCTCCCTGGGCTGTAAAAACAGCGTCAGCTTCGGCGACGCCCCCGCCGCCAGCTGCAGCCGGTCGCGATAGCCCGCCATGCCGCACACCGCCAGCAGCGCCGCCGGTTCGATGCGCATGTCGAAGCTGAAGATCAGCTGCCGCCCCTTCTGGGTGATATCGGTGATGCCCGTCTCCATGGCCGCCGCGCGCAGCATGGCCACGTTCAGCAGCGCCGTCACCGGCTTGGGCACATCGCCGTAGCGGTCCAGCAGCTCGTCCATCAGATCGGCCTCGTCCGCCGGTGTCCGCAGGGCGGCGATACGGCGGTACAGATCCATCCGCTGCTCGGCGGCGGGCACGTACCCCTCGGGGATGTAGGCCGGCACCGTCAGGTCGGCGGAGCACTCCGTCCGCACCTCCGCGCCGCGCCCCTGCTGCTCCAGCACCGCGTCGTTCAGCAGCTTCAGGTACATGTCGTAGCCCACGGACATCATGTACCCCGACTGCTCCGGTCCCAGCAGATTGCCTGCGCCGCGGATCTCCAGATCCCGCATGGCGATCTTGAAGCCGGAGCCGAACTCCACATATTCCCGTATGGCGGTGAGCCGCTTGGCGGCCACCTCCGTCAGTACCTTCCCCACGCGGAACGTCAGATAGGCGTAGGCCCGGCGGTTGGACCGCCCGATGCGCCCGCGGATCTGATGGAGCTGGCTGAGCCCCATGCGGTCCGCGTCCTCGATGATAAGGGTATTGACGTTGGGGATATCGATGCCCGTCTCAATGATGGTGGTACACACCAGCACCTGGATGTCGCCCTGGGCCATGCGCCCCATGACGCGGCTCAGCTCGCCCTCGGCCATCTTGCCGTGGGCCGTCTCCACCACCACGCCGTCTCCCAGCAGCTGCCGCAGGCGGGAGGCGGTGGAATCGATGCTCTCCACGCGGTTGTGCAGGTAGTATACCTGCCCGCCGCGGTCCAGCTCCCGCCGGATGGCCTCGCTCAGAATGCCCCAGTCGTGCTCCAGCACGTAGGTCTGCACCGGCTGCCGGTCCTGCGGCGGCTGCTCGATGGTGCTCATGTCCCGGATACCGCTGAGCGCCATGTTCAGCGTGCGGGGAATGGGCGTGGCGGACAGTGTCAGCGTATCCACCTGCCGCGCCCGTTCCCGCAGCTTTTCCTTGTGGGTCACGCCGAAGCGCTGCTCCTCGTCAATGATCAGCAGCCCCAGGTCCTTGAACTCCACATTTTTAGCCAGCAGCTTGTGGGTGCCGATGAGCAGGTCCACCCTGCCCTCCTTCACTCTGGCCAGCACGTCCTTCACCTGTGCCGGCGTCCGGAAGCGGGACAGCACCTCCACCGTCACAGGGAAGGCGCGGAACCGGTCGATAGCCGTGGCATAGTGCTGCTGGGCCAGCACGGTGGTGGGCACCAGAATGGCCGCCTGCTTGCCGTCCAGAATGCACTTCATGGCCGCCCGCAGCGCCACCTCCGTCTTGCCGTAGCCCACATCGCCGCACAGCAGCCGGTCCATGGGCGACGGCTTCTCCATATCCCGCTTGATGTCGCAGATAGCCGCCAGCTGGTCCTCCGTCTCCGTGTAGGGAAACGAGTCCTCAAACTCCTGCTGCCACGGGGAGTCCGGTGAAAACGCGAAGCCCGCCTGCCGCTGCCGCTGGGCGTAGAGCTTGATGAGTCCCTCCGCCAGATCTCTGGCCGCCGCCTTGGCCCGCCGCGTGGTCTTGGCCCACTGGTCGCCGGACAGCTTGTTCAGTCTGGTCTTTTCCGCCGCCTCGTCGCCGCCGCCGATGTACTTGCTCACCAGATCCAGCGATGTGGCCGGCACATACAGGCAGTCGCTGCCTGCATAGTTGATTTTGATATAGTCCTTCTCGATACCGTCCACCGGCAGCCGGATCATACCGGCGAACCGGCCGATGCCGTGGTGTACGTGTACCACCAGATCCCCCACCGTCAGATCGGTGTAGGACTGGAGCTTCTGCCGGTTGTCCGCCTTGGCGGCACGGGGCTTTTTCCGGCTGCCGGACAGGGCCTGAGTCAGCTGCCCCTCCGTCAGCACCGCCAGCTTCAGCGCCGGCCACTCGCTGCCCGCGCTGAGAGCGCCCACGGTGATGCACACCTGCCCCCGCTGAGGCACGGCTGTGCCGTCCAGCGCCAGCGCCGCGGGGATCTTCTTCTCCCGCAGCAGCTGCTGCATGTTCCGCGCCCGCACCTCGCCGCCGCACAGCACCAGCACGCCGTAGCCCGTGGTGAGATAGTGTACGATGTCTGCCGCCGCCGTCTCCAGACTGCCGCCGTAGCTGGCCAGCTGCTTGGCAGGGATGTCCAGCAGCAGCTGCGGCGCCGTCAGATACCGGCTGGTAGGCAGGCTCTCCATCTGGCACACGGGAAATTTTTCCAGCTCCGCCGCCGTCTCGTTCTCCGTCAGCGTCAGCCGCCCGAAGGCGCCGGCCATCAGCCCCGCCTCCATGGACGCCGTCACGTCCTGCTTCACCTGCCACACAAAGGCTTTCAGCGCCTCCTGTACCCGTCCCGCCTCACTGACGCAGATCAGGCAGTCCTCCGGCAGATAGTCGAAGGCCGTGGCCGCATCGGGATACACCGCCGCCAGATACCGGTCGCCGCCCAGGGGCGTCACCCCCTGCCGCAGCGCCGCCGCGTCCTCCTCCAGCCGCTGCCGCAGGGCCGCGGCGTTCTCCTTCTTCGCCAGCCGCTTGACCGCCGCGTCCATCCGCCGGGCGGCGCTCTCCGCCGTGTCCGCATCATGGAACGGCAGCACCTCTCCCGCCGGCAGCACCGTAAACGTCTGCCGGTTCTCCACGCGGCGCTGGGTGGACACGTCGAAGTCGCCCATGCTGTCCAGCTCATCGTCGAAGAACTCACAGCGCACCGGCCGCTCCGGCCCCGGTGAGAAGATGTCCAGAATACCACCCCGCAGGGCAAACTGCCCCGCGCCCTCCACCTGCTGGGAGCGCACGTAGCCCGCGGCGGTGAGCTGTGCCGTCAGCGCCGTCACGTCATACTGCCGCCCTACCTCCAGCGTGAAGGCGGTCTGCCGCAGCACCTCCGGCGGCACGCATAGCTGGGCCATGGCCGCCGCCGTGGCCACCATTACGCGGGGCGCTTCCTGCGCCAGCCGGTACAGAGCCCACAGCCGCCGGTACTCCCACTGGCGGCTGTACGCCGCCGCAGGCCGCAGCTGCCATTCCCGAGCCGGCAGCACCACCGGCTCCTGACCGGTAAGGGCCCGCAGATCGGCGGCCTGCCTGGCGCACTCCTGTTCGTCGGCGCACAGCATCAGCAGCGGCCTGCCGGTCTGCTCCGCCGCAGCCGCCGCCACGGCCGCCCGCTGCACGGGGGAGAGCCCCGTCACCACGCTGTGCCTTTCGCGGCCATTGATGCCCGCCGTCAGCTCCTGCACCTGCGGCAGCGTCAGCAGCTGCCGGATGAATCCTTCCATCGCTCTCCCCTCCTTGTCGTTTTTTTGGTGGTAATATTCTGCTGTTTTGTCGTGATCTTCTACTGTTTTTTATGCTATTGCTCTTTTCCGGTTATTTTCAAAGGAATGCTTCGCGCTCCGGCGCGGCTCGTGGATATATCTGTTCGTTTGCTGATGTTCTCAAATTTGCTGACGGCCCCGCTCTCGCTCCCGTAGGGGCCGGCGTCCCCGGCAGCCCACATCGACGCACCGTCAAATACCGGCGCACTTTCGCCTAACCCTTTGTAGGGGCCGGCGTCCTCGACGGCCCGTTCGTTTTTCCTCCATGTCACCAACAGGGAGAGTTCCGCGCGCTCCGGCGCGGCTCACTTTTGGCCGCAGCCCCAAAAGTGGCCAAAAACGCTGCTTGAAACCTGCGGTTTCAAGACTTCCTGCGCGGTTGGGGTACGTCAAAAACCTGTCGCCGCGTACCCCGCGAAAACCCAAATGCTGCACATCGTCGTACAACGAATCGCTTACGATCCTCTTATCGCTGCCGCTCCCACGTTCCGCGCGAAAACTTTCTACTCCCGCGCTGTACAGTGAAACATCTTTACACTCCGCGTAATTTTTATATTCCCGCGGCCCAGCGGGCCGCACCTACACTTGCCGCCGCTGGCGGCAAGTGCGCGATTTGATGATTGCCCAAGCCGGTAGGCCCATCAAGTCCCACCGCCCACCTTGTCAGCGGCAGCGGGGGTAGACTCGTGGCCGATTCCCTGTGGAACCTTTTCCTGCCGCATTTAAATCGGGCAAAGGAAATCCAAAAACCATTGGTTTTTGGCGGCGTTCTTTCCCCCATTTCTTTCGCTGCTGA
>ERZ1027256.472-NODE-472-length-15086-cov-5.357927_pt1 | contig 15086 bp, 14 predicted proteins | sample MGYA00519242_ERZ1027256 | MGnify/ENA primary metagenome ERZ1027256 (study PRJEB26926, sample SAMN06164394) | human gut metagenome | biome: ENVO:00009003; feature: ENVO:2100002; material: ENVO:00002003 | host: Homo sapiens | place: USA | collected 2012 ...
AGATCTGCGCATGTCTCGTGGGCTCGGAGATGTGTATAAGAGACAGATATAAATCTGTTTTCAACACAAAAGACTGTTGAAAATTCTCATATATATTGGTATAATTAAAGATAGGTAAATGCGCCCTCGTGCTGCACGGCGCAGGATTCTTTCTGGAGGGATAATTTTTGTATAAAGGTGTCAAAAGAGCTCTCGATGTAACATTTTCTCTCATAGGCACGGCTGTGTTCTCGCCGATCCTTCTCGCCGTCGCTGCGGCGGTGAAGCTCGATTCAAAAGGTCCCGTGATTTTCAAGCAGGAGCGCCTCGGAAAAGACGGAAAAGTTTTTGAAATGTACAAGTTCCGCTCGATGTGTGTCGGTGCGGAGCATATGGGAACGGGTCAGTATTCGTATAAGGGCGACAGCCGCGTGACTCGCGTCGGAAAAATAATAAGAGCGACCAGCCTTGATGAGCTGCCGCAGTTCATAAATATTCTCAAGGGCGATATGAGCTTTATCGGTCCGCGCCCGACGCTCACATATCATCCGTGGAAGCTCGAAGAATATACCGATTTTCAGCGCAGACGCTTTGAGGTGCGCCCGGGAATAACGGGTCTTGCGCAGGTTCACGGCAGAAAAGCGATAGACTGGAACGACAGAATAAAGTACGATGTCGAATATGTCGACAATCTCTCTCTCGGACTCGATTGCAAAATTCTGTTCCGAACCGTCTGGAATGTCCTGACGATGAAGGACAACGACAATGTTGGCAAAACTTCTCAGACGAAGGAGAACAAAGATGCTTAAGCTGATGTACATAACAAACAGTCCCGAGGTCGCTTCGATAGCGGACGGAGCGGGCGTTGACAGAATATTCATCGACCTCGAACAGTACGGCAAAGAGAAGCGCCAGAAAAACTGGGATTCCGTGAAGTCGAAGCATAGCATTTCGGATATCCCGAAAGTGAAAGCGGCGGTCAAAAACGCGCAGATATTCGTGCGCACCGACCCGATTTTTGACGGCTTTTCTGATGAACTCGAAGGCGTTCTCGCCTGCGAGCCCGATGTTGTCATGCTGCCGTATTTCAAAACCGTCCGCGAGGTCGAGACTTTTATAAAAGCGGTCGACGGCAGAGCGACCACTTCGCTTTTGCTTGAAACCGGGGAAGCCGCAGAGCAGATAGACGATATAATCTCCGTCGGCGGCATTGATGAAATACATATCGGTCTCAACGACCTCTCCCATTCCTACGGCAAGAAGTTCCTCTTTGAGGAGCTGGCGGACGGCACTGTGGACAGACTCGTTGAACGCTTCAAAGCCGACGGGATCAAGAACTACGGCTTCGGCGGAATAGCTTCGCTCGGAAGCGGGCTTCTGCCGGCAGAGATGATAATCTCCGAGCATTACAGGCTCGGCTCGAACTGCGCGATACTTTCCCGCGCATTCTGCGATGTATCAAAGGTCGGCGATATCGACGAGATACGCCGCATCTTCGACGAGGGTGTGAGCGCAATACGCGATTACGAAAAAAAGTGCGCCGCCATGAGCGAACAGGAGCTTTCAGAAAATTCCGCGGCTCTCAAACAGCGCGTTGAAGAAATAGTCAGCAATATGCAGCAGTAAAACGATTGGAGAATAACCGATGAAAGTTTTATTTGTCGCCACGGTGCGCAGCCATATCGGGCAGTTTCATATGCCGTTCATCCGCGAGCTCAAAGCCCACGGAGCCCAAGTCGATGCCGCGTTCAAGGACAATTCTGCGGACAAGCCGGGACTCGATCTGTCGGCAATCGACAAAACATTTGAAGTCCCGTTCGAGCGTCAGCCTCTGAGACCCGATAACATAAAGGCATATAAAACGCTCAAAAAAGTTATAGACAGCAATAACTACGATGCCATACATTGCCACACTCCTATGGGCGCGGTCATTGCCCGCCTGGCGGCAAAGGGTGCTCGCAAAAAGGGAACAAAAGTAATTTATACGGTGCACGGTTTTCATTTCTTCAAAGGCGCGCCGCTCAAGAATTGGCTGTTCTTTTATCCTGTTGAAAAGTATCTTTCAAAATATACCGACTGCCTTATAACCATAAACAGCGAGGATTATGCCCTCGCGCATGAGAAAAAGTTCAGAGCCGGAAAGATATATCAGGTTCACGGCGTCGGCGTTGAGCTTGACCGATTTAAGGCGGTCGATGACGAAGAAAAAGCGAGACTCAGAGCTGAATACGGCTACGACAACGATACATTTATTATGATTTATCCCGCCGATCTCTCGGTCAGAAAGAATCAGCCGATGCTCTTCGATGCGCTTCAAAAAATAGTGCAGAAGAACAAAAATGTGAAGCTGCTCCTGCCCGGTCAGCCGATAAGGCTCGAAGAGTATAAGCAGATGGTCGCCGAGCGCGGTATCGCCGAAAATGTCGATTTTCTCGGCTATCGCCGCGATATAAATAACCTCGTGGGTCTGAGCGATCTGTCGGTCGCGTCGAGCTTCCAGGAGGGTCTGCCGATAAACCTTATCGAGGCTATGGCGATGGGCAATCCGATAGTCGCCACCGATGTGCGCGGCAACAACGACGCAGTCGAAGATGGGGTCAACGGATATCTCGTTCCCGTCGGCGATAGCGGGATGATGGCGGAAAAAATACTCGAGCTTATGAACGACCGCGAGAAGCTTCGCACATTCGGCGAAAACGGTCTCGATATGGTCAGGGATTTTTCGACCGAGAATGTCAACCGCGAGATGCTGACTATCTACAGCAATCTCGGACTCATCTGAGAATAGGGGCTGCAATATGAGAATACTGCATTTTGTGCCGGACATAGGCGTCGCAAACGGCGTGATGAGCGTTGTACTCAACTATTTTCGCGCGATGCCGGAAGATATAAAATTTGACATAATGTATTTCAAGGAGTGCGAGCGCGATAGGCGCGCTGAAATAGAGGCACTCGGCGGGCGCGTGTTCAGAATAAATACGCCCGGAATAAAAAGCTTTGTTTCGTCCGAGCTTGACGGCTTTTTCGAAGAGCATAAGGGCGAATATGCGGCGGTACATATCCATGCGCCGTATATGACTTGTCTCATCGCTCCGAAAGCGAAAAAACACGGGATAAAAAAAGTGGCGGCGCATTGCCACTCAACACTGTTTTCATTGAATCCCGATAACCTGCGAAGAAATCAGCTGCTCAATGTCCCGACACGCTTTCTCGCGGACAAGCTTTTCGCCTGCGGCCGCGAAGCGGGGCGCTACTGGTACGGCGAGGACAGCCGATTCACAGTTCTCCCGAATGCCATTGACTGCGCTTCATATGCCTTTTCCTCGGAAAAGCGCAGCGCGGCGCGCGATGATTTCGGAATAGGTGACAGCACGCTTGTTGTCGGTCATGTAGGCGTGACGAGTCCGCCGCTGAAGAATCACCCTTATCTTTTGCGCGTGTTTGCCGAGATAAAGAAAGAACACCCGGATGCAGTACTTCTTATGGCGGGCGCGGAGGAGACGGATGAACTCAAAGGGCTCGCCGAGGGTCTCGGAATATCTGAGAGTGCGCATTTTCTCGGCAGACGATCTGATATTTCCCAGTTGCTCAGCGCAATGGATGTTTTTATATTCCCGTCGTTCAGAGAGGGCTTGCCCGTCTCGGTCGTCGAAGCGCAGGCGGCAGGGCTCCCGGTGCTCATGTCCGACACCGTTACTGACGAAGTCTGTATTACAGATCATATAAAGCGCCTGTCGATCGACGCTGACCCTGTAGCTTGGGCAAAAGAAGTCGAGACGATGCCGGGCGATCTGCGCGCCGCCGCATTTGAAAAAGTCAAAGAATGCGGTTGGGACATAAATAAATGCGCAAAGACACTTGTTGACTTCTACGAAAGGTGAGTTGGATATGGCGGCAAAAAGAGTATTGATAGTTCTCGGAAAACTCAAACGCGGCGGTGCGGAGACTCTTGTTATGAATATTTACCGCACCATTGACAGATCCGTTGTGCAATTTGATTTTATTGTACATACTCCCGACCGTTATGATTATGACGATGAGATTGAATCTCTCGGCGGAAAGATATACAGATTTCCACAGTATAATGTACTTAATCATTTTGAATATAAGCGCTGCTGGAACAGATTCTTTGCAGAGCATCCGGAATACAGAATAATCCATGCGCATATGACGGGTTCTGCAAGTGTGTTTCTACCGATCGCTAAGAAGTACGGTCTTGTAACAATAGCGCACAGCCACATAGCTCTGTCTCAAAAGGGTATAAGGCAGAAGGTGATCGATCTTTACCGCCTTCCGCTAAAGAATCAGGCGGACTATTTGTTTGCCTGTTCAAACGATGCCGGTGTATGGATGTACGGCGAGAAAGCAACAAAGCGCGGCAACTACTATATTATCAGAAACGGTGTCGATACGGATAAATTTGCTTTCTCTTCTGATAAGCGCGATAAAATCAGGGCGGAACTCGGACTTGACGGAAAATTTGTTATAGGCAATGTCTCTCGTTTTCATATTCAGAAGAACCATTATCTTCTTATCGATGTTTTTGCCGAGATTAAAAAGGAGAACGGCAATGCCGTTTTGCTTCTTGTCGGCGACGGCGATCTGCGCGGAGCGATAGAGGAAAAGGTGAAGTCGCTCGGACTTGCTGACAGTGTGATATTTACGGGTGTACGCACTGATATCGATTGCATACTCAGCGCAATGGATGTTTTTATAATGACTTCGTTCAACGAGGGGCTTCCGGTGTCGCTTGTTGAAGCTCAGGCATCCGGATTGCATATAGTCGCGACTGATACAATATCTTCGGAGATAAATCTTACTGATCTTGTTGAGTTTTGTTCTCTCGACGATTCGCCGAAAAAGTGGGCTTGTACCGTTTTGAAATATGCCGACGGATATGAGCGTAGAAATACAAAGGCGGAGATAGCCGCGTCGGGATACGATATAGTATCAACGACGGAAGAACTTAAACAATTCTATCTTAAAAACTGGCACGAATAACGGGGGGACACGATGGAAAACAGGGTGATCGAATTCGGATATTCATCTAATCTTGGCGGAGTTGAGGTGTTTATTAAAAACATTATTATGAATACTTCAATCCCTATAGATTTGGTGGCAACAACGAAGGACAAAATCCCTTTTGAAGACGAATTTGTCGCAAAGGGAAGTCGGATATTCAGAATACCGAACAGGCGTTCTGCACCGATGGAATATAAGCGTAATATTGAGAATATTCTGCGTGAACATCCGGAGATAAAAGCAGCTCATGTTCATCTCAATTCATGCAGCAGCATCGAAGCACTCGAGGCGGCGAAAAAAGTTGGCATGCAGTGTATTGCACACAGCCACAATTCCAATTCGAACTTCAATAAACTTACAAAAACACTTCACACTATAAATAAAAAAAGACTTAATAAGCTTGCCGATGTCAGATTGGCGTGCTCCGATGCGGCGGGACATTTTATTTTTGGCAACAGCGATTTTGAAGTCATAAAAAACGGTATCGATACCGAAAAGTTTTCGTTCAATCACGCGTATCGCGACGAGATAAGGCGTGAGTTTGATATTGGTGATCGGTTTATGCTCTGTCATGTTGGAATGTTTGCACCGGTGAAAAATCATGAATTTTTGATAGATATTTTTGCTTCGGTCGTTAAAAAACATCCTGACAGTGTACTGCTTCTTGTTGGAACAGGTTCAGAAACGGAGAAAATCCGCGAAAAAGTGTCGGGTCTCGGGCTTAGCGAAAAGGTTATCTTTGCCGGACGACGTACGGATGTTGAAAAGATAATGAGCGCGGCGGACGCATTTGTTCTTCCTTCTCACTTTGAAGGGCTTCCGTTAGTGCTTGTTGAAGCGCAGAGCAGCGGACTCAATTGCTTTGTATCGGATGCCGTGCCGGAAGAAGCAAAACTGCTTGATAATCTTGAGTTTATCCCGCTCGATATCGGCGCGGAGGCATGGGCAGACAGAATCCTTTCTGCTGCTTTGAACACAGATCGTGCGTCGGCGTCGGCGGTAGTAGCCGCAGCGGGATATGACTGCAAACTTACCGCCGCGAGAATTGAAGAGATATATTCGCAACAGATAGCCTTGTGTTTATGACTTATAAAAGTTCGGAGAACATTTGATGAAGAAAAAAGTTTTGATAGTTACAAGCCCTCTCAGAGTCGGTGGATTTGATGTTGTTGCCACAAGCTTGCAAACACATCTTGACCGTGAACGCTTTGAATGTACATATTATATCGTCGGCGAGGAGGTTGGTCCGCTTGAGCCGATGGTTATTGCAAGTGGGGCAAAAGTGATACATCGCCCGGACAGTGTGAAAGGCTATCTTGCTGATTATAAATATTTGAAAAAAGTTATGCACGATGGTAAATATGATATCGTTCACTCGCATCTAATGTTTTTCAGTGGTCTTGTGATGCTTGCCGCGCGCAGCGAGGGTGTTCCTGTCCGCGTACCTCACGGGCACATGACGGATCCGTGCATGGAAGGCAGAAGTTTTATTCAACGCAGGATGTTTAATGTTTACCGTCTTTTTATGACGGTGCTTCTTGACGGCTGTTCAACGGAGCTTGTCGCCTGTGGGCCGGAAGCGGGAGCTTATCTTTACGGAAAACGTACTTTTAAAAAGCGCGGAGTTATTCTTAATAACGGAATAGACCTCAGCAAATATAAATTCAATCCCGCGATGCGTGCCGAAAAACGGCATGAACTCGGCGTTGAGAATAGACTTGTTGTGGGCCATGTGGGCAGACTCAATTATATTAAAAACCATAAATTTCTTCTTGATGTTTTTGCCGAACTCAAAAAGATCAATGCTGATGCTGTATTGCTTATAGTAGGCGAGGGCGAAGAAAAGGATGCAATAGAAGAAAAGGCACGACGTCTCGGGATAGAAAATGATGTTATCCTTACCGGTGTCAGAAACGATGTCTGTGATTTGCTTCAGGCAATGGATGTATTTGTGTTTCCTTCGCTCAAAGAAGGGCTTCCTGTCACTCTTATAGAGGCTCAAGCAACCAAATTGCCTTGCCTTATATCCGATACCGTGTCAAGATATGCAAAGCAGAATGACAATGTGGAATATGTTCCGCTTTCTGTTTCCGCTGCGGAGTGGGCGCAGAAAGCGCAGAAACTTGCATCAATTGACAGGGGAAGCATATCTTGTGAGAAGCTGGTTAAAAATTACGACATAAATGAAGTCGCCAAGCAACTTGAAAAAATATACGAGGGACAGGAGTGATAAGATGATTGTATATCTTGCGATAGTGGTAGCATTCTGCGCCATTTATCCTATTATTCCGCGAAAACATATAAAATGGCTGTTCCTCGCCCTTGTACTTGCCCTGTCAGTTATGGCGTTTTATATGAAGCCCTATGAGACCGACGATATCAGCAATTATTTTAATCAGGTGTCGATGCTCAGAAAGGGCGGCTTCAGTACCCTGCGAAGATGCATTCAAAACGGTGATAATCACTGGGACTCGCTTCCCGTCTGCGGATTTTATTTCTATCTGATCAGCCTTTTCCCGGATAACGGTATGCTTCCCGCCGTTACTATATTCTTAGCTTACGGAAGTATGTTCTGGGTGCTGTGGAGAGCTTCGCAGAGATACGAAGTGAATAAGTGGTATCTGTTCGTCGCGTCGTTCTTCATTCTGTCTACATACTGGTTCTATGATATCTGCAGCGGAATCAGAAACGGATTGACATTCACGCTCTTCTGCCTGTTCGCGTATGTCGAGCTGGTCGAAAAGAAATATAAACCGGCATGCTGGCTCGGATATCTGGCGATGTGCCTCATGCATTCGAGCGGCATACTTATGATGATGATTCGCATAGCGCTGCTGCTTTCCGGCAAGAAAAACAGCAAGTTTATGTCCGTACTCGTCTTTTTTGCGATGATACTCGGCGGAGCCGTCGTGCCCCGTCTCGGAGAGATCACCAATATAGAATATCTCCAGCTGATTTCCGAAAAGGCGGAGAGAGCCACGGCGACGAGCGGATTTGTGAACGGAACACAGTATCTTGTAAATGTATCTGTGTTCGTGATTGCCGTATGCGTCTTCTATTATGCGGTTTATGTTATCAAAAAACAGACGGAAAAGTACAAAAGCTTTTCGGATTATATAAATTTTGTTCAGCTGATAGTCTTTTTCATGCTGGGTTCAATTACTTTCACTCTGACCTTTATCCGCTTTGCCCGTTGGGTGATTCCCGCGGTCATTTCGGTAGTCTTTATGGTCGGTATGCAGGCAAACTCAAACGCAAAAATTGAGATGCTCACCGGCAGAAAGAACAAGTCGGTAATAAAATCCGGCATGACGCTGTCCTCGAACGAGCTTGTCATCAATTTCTGCATGGTGGGTTATCTGCTTGTTCATATGTGGTACGCCTGCAACGGAACGAGCCTGATATGGCTCCATTTCAGCTAAATTTTAGGATTAGGAGACGGGCATATGATAAGCGTTATAGTGCCGGTTTATAAAGTTGAAAAATATCTTCGCCGGTGCCTCGACAGCCTCGCGGCGCAGACGCTCGACGATATTGAAATAATCATAGTCGATGACGGTTCGCCGGACGGATGTCCGGCTATATGCGACGAATATGCGGCGAAAGATGCGCGCATGAAGGTCGTGCATAAGGAAAACGGCGGTCTGCTCAGCGCAAGAAAAGCGGGTCTCGCAGCTTCGTGCGGCGATTATATCGGCTTTGTCGACGGCGACGATTGGGTCGAACCAGACACATTCCTGAATATGTACAAAGCAGTATGCGAGCATTCGCCCGATATGGTGCTCAGCGACTTCCTCTGCGATTACGGAGATCGCGCCGAACCGAGCAGCCAGTGCTTTGAGGAAGGTTTCTACGGTCGCGAACGCCTTGAAAAAGAGATATTTCCGAGAATGCTTTTTGATGGACGGTTCTACAGCTTCGGTGTCAATCCGAACTGCTGGAGCAAGCTCGTCAGAAGAGAGCTGATCGAAAAAAATCTTTTGCCCGTCGATGAGCGCATCCGAATGGGCGAGGACGCAGCGTTCATATATCCGTGCCTGCTTGATTCGCAGAGCATATCATGCTTAAAAACGCCGACTTATCATTACAGAATAACCGGGCAGTCGATGTCGACGGCATATGACGAAAAACTTAAAGATATTATTCTCCTGCCGTATAAGCGGCTCAAAGAGAAAAATGCGGCTTCTGATTTTGATATATCCTCTCAGCTCAATTATTATCTTTTGTATATGGTCAATTTCCTGCTTCGTAATGAGGCAAAAAAGGCCAATTCCCATTCGAAACAGGAACGCAGAAAGGTTATAGAGAATATTTGTGCGGATGTGGATATACGTTCGGCAGCGGCACATGTCGATATGAGAAAACTTCCTATGCACACAAAGTTGCTTGTAACGACGCTTAGGCGTGGTTCAGTGTTTATGACTGAAAAATATGTTGAACTTCTAAAAGTTTATCTGAGGTGAAGCCAAATGTCTGAGGTGAAAAGGATTTTATTTGTTATTGAGGATTTAAAGCCGGGCGGGGTCGAGGTGTCTCTGGTAAATCTTTTAAATTTGCTGGATTTTGAGACCCATAAATTTAAGGTCACTGTTATTATGTGGGGAAATCATTATGAAAATATTGGTTTGCTCAGGCGAAATGAAAGAATAAAGATAAAAATTGTCCGCCCGCGAATTGTGAAATTGCTGTATCCTGTAATATCCAAACTTATTGGGACTCAGAAAGCTGAATTTTTCAAAAATGTGTTCACGCGCATAGCAGTGATAAATGCGGTGAAATGGGAGAGAGCAGATGTCATAATACGCTATCATCAAGCAGCAATTAAAACTCTTTTTACCCATATAAGGGGAAAGACAAAAAAAATAGCGTGGTATCATTCGAGTAAATTTAATGATTATTATCTGAATGAAAAATATACGGAACATTGCGATAGGGTTGTAGTGGTCAATGATTCCTGCAAAGAGGTTATCGCGGCGGCGGCACCGTATCTCGCTGACAAGCTCTGTGTTGTGTCAAATATCATTCCAGCCGCAGATGTAGTGAAAAGGTCAAAGGAGACTGCCGAAGATTTGCTTTTGGACGATGCATTTAATATTGTGACCTGCGGTCGCCTTGATCCTGAGAAGGGGATAGATATTGCAATAAAGGCTGCAAGGATACTTAAAAATAGAATTCCCAATATGAAGTGGTATATAATTGGCGATGCTGCGGAGGATAGGTTGGGGTATTCGGAGTCGTTGAAAGAAATGGTAAAGGACGAAGGAATTGAAAGAACCTTTATTTTTGCGGGACAGAAAAGCAATCCGTATCCGTATTTCAGAAATTGCGATTTATATGTTCAGCCTTCGAGAGAAGAGTCATGGTGTTTGACTATTGCAGAGGCGCAGATATGCGGTGCAGCTGTTGTTTCAACCGACACCATAGGCGCGAGATATTTGATAGAAAAAGGAAAAACAGGACTCATAACGCAGTGTGATGAAAATAAAATCGCCGATACGATATATCTGCTTTACGAGAATCGTGATTTACTTCGACATCTTAGAGAAAACACTGAAAAAATTGATTTTGATAAGATGAACAATGTCGCTGTTGAGAGCTTTTATAATTTGGTAGGTGTTTAAAATGAAAAACAGAAAAATTGTTTTTTTGATAGAGGATTTAAAATTCGGCGGAGTGGAAGTCTCTCTTATTAATCTGCTCAATAGTGCAGAATTTGAAGAACACGGCTATGAAGCAATTCTCATAATGTGGGGCAAGGAATATGATGTTTTAAACAAACTCAGTGATGATTCCGAGGTAAAGATTTTAAAGGTAAGTGATCGGTTCCCCAGTGCAATTAGAAACCTTGTAAGTAAGCTTATGGGCGCTAAAAAAGCTGAGCACATTTACAACATGCTTGTCAGAGTCAAGGTTTTGATGTATGTAAAAAGAGAGCATGCCGATGTAGTTATCAGATATCATCATGCGGCAATGAAGAGTCTGTTTAATTGCTTGAACGATAAGTCAAAGAAAATTATGTGGTATCATATAAGTCAGGACGGCTATTATCTTGACAAAAAGTATACGGATTACTGCGACAGAATAATCACGGTCAATGAACAGTGCCGAGATATAATTGCAAATGCCAGACCGTATCTTGAACCCAAGTTAGATGTTGTTGGAAATATAATTGACTATAAAAACATAAGAAGTCTGGCAAAGTGCAGTGAGCGGCTGTTTGACCCGGAAACGTTTAATGCTGTCACCTGTGCAAGAATAAGCCCGGAAAAAGGCATTGCGCTCGCGCTTGAGGCATGCAGGATAGTTTCTCAGAGCGTCGATAATTTCAGATGGTATGTTATTGGACCAAAAGATGAAGAGGCTTCTGCCTATTATAATGATATTATAAAAAAGATCGACAGTTACGGTCTCAATGACAAATTCGTTCTTTTGGGATCGCGGTCTAATCCGTATAAATATTTTTCACAGTGCGACCTTGTGGTTCAGCCGTCGTTGAATGAGTCTCAATCGTTGGTTTTGAGAGAGGCTCTTATCTGCGGCGCGCCGATAGTTTCGACCGCGACAGTAGGCGGTAAAGCTACATTAGAGGACGGGGTGACCGGTGTTATCGCTGATATTTCCGCAGAAGATATCTCCCGCAAAATATGCGGACTCATTTCGGATGGTAACAAAAGAGTGACAATAAAGAAAAATATAGAAGATATCGATTTTTCAAAGCAAAACGATAAAGTGATTGATGATTTCTACAGGGTCGTCGATAGTCTATAATTATGTGATTTTACAATAGGAGTAGTTTACATGGTTGATGAAGGAAAAATTTCTGTTGTTGTTCCGGTGTATAATGTTGAGGATTATCTTGACCGATGTGTCAAAAGCATAATTTCTCAGACATATGAAAACCTTGAAGTGATTCTTGTTGATGATGGGTCGCCGGACGGTTCTCCCGTTATGTGCGATTCTTGGGCGCAAAAGGATCCGCGTATCAAGGTTATACATAAGCCAAACGGCGGTGTTTCATCGGCAAGAAATGCGGCTCTAGACGCGGCAACGGGCGATTTTATTGGATTTGTCGATTCGGATGACTGGATAGAAAATGATTTCTATGAGCTTCTTATGAAGAGCTTGAACGAAAATGGCAGTGACATTGCGTTTTGCGGCTATTATGTTGTCGAGCCCTCCGGAGAAAAGAAAGGTTATAAGAATCTGCTGGATAGCACTGTGTGTGATTGCAACCGATATCTCTGTAATGTCGTCTCGGGAGGGGACGGAGGATTTATTTGGAATAAGCTGTTCAGAGCGAAGCTTTTTGACGGCGTAAGATTCAGTGACGAGATAGTATATTCCGAGGATCTTCTGTTTAACTTTGTAATTTCGCAGAAGGCGGAAAAAATATCATTTGTCAATGAGGAAAAATACAATTATTTTCATAAATATTTGAGCGGATATGCATGGGTGCTGAATGATCACTCTTTTGATATGGTAAGAGTATTTGAAGAGATGTTCAAATATGATATGGCTCCCGAAGTCTATGACAGATGCGTAAGGGCGTATATGACCGCTGCGTTTACCCTGCTCAGCGGAGTGCTAACTAATGAAAAATATTTTTATAAGTATGATGAAATCAGAGGCGAAATACTTAAATTTAAAAAACGGATACTTTTCGAAAAACAATATCCGCTTAAATATAAGATGAAAACGCTTGTACTTTGGCTTTGCCCCGGATTTTATAACTTTATGATCCGCGGAATAAGAAAGGCAAGAGATAAAAAAGCAGATTGATAACATTACACAAGGGAGAGATAAATATGCAGGAGGCTCTTGTCAGTGTGATAGTTCCTGTTTATAAGGTTGAAAAATATCTTGATAAGTGTATAGAAAGTATTGTTGGGCAGACATATAAAAATCTTGAAATAATCCTTGTTGATGACGGTTCACCGGACAATTGTCCCGCTATGTGCGACTCATGGGCACAAAAGGATTCGCGTATTAAGGTTATACACAAGCCAAACGGCGGCGTTTCGTCCGCGCGCAATACGGCTCTGGATGCCGCATCGGGAGAATATATTTGTTTTGTTGATTCGGATGACGTTCTGGAGTTGGATACGGTCAAATATATGGTTGATAACATTTCCGATGCGGATGTTATACAGTGCGGACTGATTTATTGCTACGCGGACGGCACTTCTCTAGATGTCGGAGTGCCTGACAGCGAGTTTTATGGTGAAGATGCGCAACGGGCTGTAATAATGGATTATGTCAGACCGGAAGTGTGCGGCAAACTTTATGCGGCAAAATTGTTTGATAATATCCGTTTTGACACTTCAAAAAGATATGGCGAGGATTTTTATATAAATTATAATTTGATGAAGTCGGCAAAAAAAATGATAAGCCGAAATGTTTGCCTCTATCATTATGTTTTTCGCAATGAATCTGCTACGGCTGATTATATGACAGATGACCGTGCAAATTTATATAAAATAACCGGCATAATGGCAGAAAATGAGAGGTGCGGAGACTTGTATGAGGCCTGTGTATATAGGCATACGCGAACACTTTTTGCAATACTTTCGCGTCTTATACTTGGGAACAAAGAATATTACGACAAATATTTTGATTCGGTAATTAAAGAAATACTTTCATATAAAAAAGAAATATTGAAAAACAGATATCTCGGGTTTAAATTTAAAATATCCACGGCTATTATTTCGATTAATCCCAAATTATTTGTTTTTGTCAACAGGCTAATAAGAAAATGAAAGGCTTAATTCTGAAATGAATAAAAATGTGAAAATCAGCATCATCGTCCCGGTTTACAAGGTCGAAAAGTATCTCGACAAGTGCGTTAATAGCATTGTTGGGCAGACATATAAGAATCTCGAGATAATCCTTGTTGACGACGGCTCGCCCGATAATTGCCCCGCCATGTGTGACCGCTGGGCTGAAAAGGACAGCAGAATCAAGGTGATACATAAAGAAAACGGCGGACTTTCGTCAGCGAGAAATGCGGGACTCGATGCCTGCACAGGGGATTATATCGGCTTCGTTGATTCTGATGATTGGATTGAGCCGGATATGTACGAATATCTTCTTAATATCAGCATGAAAAACAATGCGGATGTTTCGAGATGCGAGTTCGTTATTGAAGCCGAAAATTCCGATATCACTGTCGATTCTCAAAACGATTCGGAACTCAGAGTGCTGTCCGGCGACGAGCTTATTATTGAACTGGTCAACGGTGACTACAACGAGGGCGTAATGTGGAACAAGCTCTATAAGCGCAGGCTTTTTGATTCGGTTCGCTTCAAAGAGGGCATAACTATTGAGGATTGCCTGGCAAATTATTATATATATAAACAGCAGGTCACCTTGGTTTCGTCCTCTGCCGTCAAGTATCACTACTTGCAGCGCAGCGATTCGATAACCGGAACGGCATTCTCGGAAAAAAGCTTTGATATCCTGAAAGTACACGGCGAGATAATGAATTCTTCGGCGGATAACCCGAAGATATTCGAGCGTTGCCTCAAAACATATATAAGATACAATATAATTTATCTCAGAACCTGCATCGTGTATGAGAAAAAGTTTTATCGCGACGATATGAGAAACGAGGTCAAAAAATACAGCTCGGCTATACTCCATTCGCCGATATGCGACAAAAAGCTCAAATTCAGAGTGTTCCTTATAACTTATATGTTCCCGCTCTATAAGCTCATGGTGAATGTAAAATGCCACGGCAGGGATGTTATAAGAAAAATAATACGGTAGTATTCTTGCGGGAAAGGATGCGCTTATGCAAATGATACTTGAAATAATCAGAAAGATACTCGCCAGAGTTCGTTATTTGCTTTATATTTGGGAACTTATATTTTCGAATGCTTTAAAAAAACTGAAATATCGGGACAAATTCAAATTCCTTTTGATAACGCCGGAACATGGCAATCTTGGCGACCATGCTATAGCCTCGGCAGAATATGCACTCTTAAAAGACTGCTTTCTGTGTGAAATAACAGAGGTGAAGCTTGGGAGAATGCTAAGATCTGTCTCTTATACACATCTCCGAGCCCACGAGACATGCGCAGATCTCG
>ERZ1027256.481-NODE-481-length-14814-cov-6.129616_pt1 | contig 14814 bp, 14 predicted proteins | sample MGYA00519242_ERZ1027256 | MGnify/ENA primary metagenome ERZ1027256 (study PRJEB26926, sample SAMN06164394) | human gut metagenome | biome: ENVO:00009003; feature: ENVO:2100002; material: ENVO:00002003 | host: Homo sapiens | place: USA | collected 2012 ...
AGATCTGCGCATGTCTCGTGGGCTCGGAGATGTGTATAAGAGACAGCGTTCATCCAGTCGGTAGCGAACGAGCCGACAGTGACCATGGAGATGTAGTAGACGAGGAACATGATAACTGCGAATATCGGAAGTCCGAGCCAGCGGTTTGTAACGATCTTATCGATCTTGTCGGAGGTCGAAAGCTGACCGACATTCTTCTTTTTGTAGCAGGCTTTTATGATAGACGCGATATAGATATATCTCTCATTCGTGATGATGGACTCTGCGTCGTCATCCATCTCTTTCTCTACCGCCTGAATGTCGCCCTCGATGTGCTCAAGGGTTGCCTTGTCGAGGTTGAGCTTCGCAAGCACCTTGTCGTCGCGCTCGAAGATTTTGATAGCGTACCATCTCTGCTGCTCCTCGGGCAGACCGTGGACGGCGGCCTCTTCAATGTGCGCGAGAGCGTGCTCGACGGAGCCTTCAAATGTATGCATCGGAACGGTCTTGGTGCTCTTTGCAGCCTCGATGGCAGCCTCGGCGGCGTCCATGACTCCGTCACCTTTAAGGGCGGAGATCTCAACTATCTTGCAGCCGAGCTGGCGGGAGAGCTCATCGACGTTTATCTTGTCGCCGTTCTTCCTGACGACGTCCATCATGTTGATGGCGATAACAACGGGGATGCCGAGCTCGGTCAGCTGGGTGGTGAGATAGAGGTTTCTTTCGAGGTTCGTACCGTCGATTATGTTAAGTATAGCGTCCGGGCGCTCATCGATAAGATAGTTTCTCGCGACGACTTCCTCAAGGGTGTAGGGCGAGAGCGAGTAGATACCGGGAAGGTCGGTGATGATAACGCCGTCATGCTTTTTGAGTTTTCCTTCTTTTTTCTCAACCGTAACGCCCGGCCAGTTACCGACGAACTGGTTTGAACCGGTGAGAGCGTTGAACAATGTGGTTTTACCGCTGTTGGGGTTACCCGCAAGAGCAATGCGTAAATCCATTTTGATAGCCTCTCTTTCTTGAAATTATATCAGCTTTTCTGCGCGGGGTCTTATTCGACCTCGATCATGTCCGCGTCGGCCTTTCTGAGCGAGAGCTCATAGCCGCGCACCGTGATCTCGACCGGATCGCCGAGAGGCGCGACCTTACGGATATAGACCTCCACGCCCTTGGTCAGTCCCATGTCCATGATGCGGCGCTTTGTTGCGCCCTCTCCGTGGAGCTTGACTACCTTGACCGTTTCGCCGATCTTAGCCTGCCTGAGAGTTTTCATTGCTTATATCCTCCTTTTGTGCTTTTTCTCTTGGTGGTGTTGTGACCAATGGGGACAAATCGGTTTTGAAGTTTGCTTCAAAACTGCTCTGCATCCGAAATCAGCCGTTTATCGGGCGGTTTGTACCTATTGGGCACAACACTATATGTACTGCGCCGCAGCGCCGTCATATCATGATTTTCTTCGCCATCTCTTCGCTGATGGCAACGCGCGACTCCTTGACGTTGACTATAACATTTCCGCCCAGGGCGTTGACTACCTTTACAGTGCCGCCGACGACAAATCCGAGATTTTCGAGATGCTGTTTTACTTCCGGGCTGCCGCCTATCTTCTTGATGATATTCTCTTCGCCGACCTGCGCGAGCATCAAAGGCATCATATTGAGTCCCTCTTCCTCTTTTGTATTTCTGGAATTAGCATACGCTAACCTTGGGGCTTTAAAATTGATTAGCACCCGCTAACCGTGATATATGGTACTCCTATAGTTGTTCTCTGTCAATAGAGTTTTTCAATTTTTTGTCGCAAAACACAATTTCGGCGACATCCACAAACAATTAGCTTATGCTAACCGCCTGCTTTGGACATTTCAAACATATCCTCCCGCCCTTGATTTTTCCTAAGTGAAGTGATATCATACCTTTAATACATAACAATATACACACCTAAAGGGGAGGAACAGATATGCACCTTCAGGAATCGGGCGAAATGTATCTCGAAACTATATATGTGCTTTCAAAAAACGGCGTTGTGCGCTCGCTCGATGTCGCGGAATATATGGGCTTTTCAAAGCCGAGCGTCAGCCGCGCCGTGGGGCTTCTCAAACAGGGCGGCTATCTTCTCATGGACAAGGACGGGTATCTGACCCTCACCGAATCGGGGCTCGATGTAGCTAAGAAAATATACGAGCGCCACACTCTGCTCTCGAAAATTCTCGTCCGTCTCGGCGTTGATGAAAAGACCGCCGCGGAGGATGCGTGCAAGATGGAGCACGACATCAGCGACGAATCGTTTTCGGCGATAAAAGCTCATGTCCGCAGGAACATGAAAAATGCCGATAAATAAAGAAATTTTTGCTCAGACCGACAGGCTCATGCTGAGAAAATTCAATCGGAATGATTATTTCAATCTGTGCGGAATATTGCAGGACGAAAAAAACAATGTACGCCTACGAGGGCGCTTTTTCGGACAGTGAAGTGCAGGCATGGCTCGATAATCAGCTGCACCGCTACCGCGAAGAGGGCGTCGGGCTATACGCAGTCGAGCTCAAAGACGGCGGCGGACGTGCTCGTCTCTATGGCGCTCATAGCGTCTATCTGCATCGGTGAGATTTTTGCTGTGGGCGAAGTCGCATTTATCATGCAGCTCGGCGCTCTGCTTGAAGAGCTGACGGTGGCGAGGGCATAGCCTCGTTCGCGGCAAAGGCGATTGACATCTATTGCAGGTAAACCCCAAGACAAGAACAAAAACACCCACGAGATCTGCGAATGCAGAGATAAATTCAATTTTGTCGGATTGCCTATTTCAATAAAATTACAAAAACCGACCGCGATGGGAAACCGAAGCGGTCGGTTTTTATATTCTCTTCTGAGCGAAAACTTATTCTGCCTCTCCGCCCTCAAAGGTTTTTGCAACCTCCTTGAGCAGCTCGCGTATGGGCAGGTGCTGAGGGCACGAGTGCTCGCACTTTCCGCAGCCGATGCAGTCCGACGCTTTGCCGTGATTCTCGGTGTAGACCTCATAGTAGCAGTCCGAGTTCCAGTCGCGGCAGAGCTGCTTTGCGTTCAAGCACGAGAACAGGTCGGGGATAAGGATATGCTCGGGGCAGCCGTCCGTGCAGTAGCGGCACGCGGTGCAGGGGATGGTGTGGGTCGCACGTATAACGTCGCAGACCTCCGCTATCGCCCGTCTCTCCTCGTGGCTCAGGGGCTTAAAGTCCTTCATAAACGACAGGTTGTCGTTCATCTGCGCCATGTCGCTCATGCCGGAGAGCACCATGAATACGCCGTCGAAATCCGCTGCGTAGCGTATCGCGTAGCTCGCCGGGCTACCGCCGTGAAGAGCGTCGAATATAGCCTTGCCCTGCTCGGGAATGTCGGCGAGTTTTCCGCCCTTGACAGGCTCCATGACTATTACGGGCTTGTTGTGCTTGCGGCAGACCTCGTAGCACAGGCGCGCCTGAACCGCGGGGTCCTCGAAGTCAATGTAGTTGAGCTGGATCTGAACCACCTCAATCTCCGGGTATTCGTTAAGCATCTCGTCGAGTACGTCGGCGGTGTCGTGGAACGAGAAGCCGACGTGCTTTACCTTGCCCTCTTTTTTCAGCTCGAACGCGTGCTCATAGGCATGCAGCTTCTTGTATTTTTCAAATAACGACTTCGTCTGCGAGTGCAGAAGGTAGAAGTCGAAGTAGTCCACTCCGCAGCTCTCGAGCTGCTTTTCAAACAACGGACGTATCTCGTCCTCGCTGTTAAACAGCGAATCGGAGAGCTTGTCGGTTAGAATGAAGCTGTCGCGGGGATAGCGCTTGACGACGCAGTCGCGTATCGCCGTCTCGCTCTGACCGCCGATGTAGACGCGTGCGGTGTCGAAATAGTTGAAGCCCTGTGCCATGAACTCGTCAACCATCTTCGTGAACTCGGCGTAGTCGACCTTTTCGCCGTCCATGGGCAGTCGCATGCAGCCGAAGCCGAAATTTTTCTTTACCTCGGGGAATGTGCTCATTTTATGTCTCCTCCGTGAATTAATTTTATCTTGTCAAATATATAATGCACTCTGCGGGGCGTGCAGTCAAGGGGTAAAATCAAACTTTTTGTGAAGAAAACTCCCTTGCAGGGAAATATGTCACTGTTTTTTTTCGAGCTCAAAATGCGCGGCGAATTTCCCAAACACGGGCGGAAAGTCGAAATACTTATCGAACAGGCGGCAGAACAGGCCTATCACAGTGCCGTTTATCGGCGCGATGACGAGCGTGCCCCACCCGATGCCCTCAAAGCGCCTGAAAAACGCGAGCGACATTATCGCCGCTATGGCGAAAATCATTATAGAGACAAATATTCTCGTGCGCAGCTTGTCTTTGAAAAACAGCAGAACCGCAATGAAAAACCAGACTATACCGGCAACCGCAGTCACCGACGGCGCGATTACCTGAACGAACCTCTGCGAAAGGGCGAGTGCCGTAAACGGTATGCACGCGCAGAAGAACACGGCATATTTGTTAAACCTCAGCTTGAGCGAGGCGCAGAGCGTCACTATCTGGAGCACTGCCGACGCTCCGTTGAACACGCACCATATTACAGTATCAAACATCTTTTCCCCTCATACTCCCTCTTCAGTTAAGCATTATGCTTTTGCTGCGAAAACGCAGGTGAATATACCGCCGCTTTGATTCGCCGCCGCGTGTCCTCCGTATTTTTCGGCGGTATCTTCGAGAATCTTCAGTCCGTAGCCGTGGTCGCCCGTCCGCTTCTTTTTCTTCTCTTCGTAGTCGGGTGCGACGGCGTTTTCGCTGCTGATATATAACATTCCGTCGTTTTCGTCGACGAAGCTTCTTATCTTTATATATCTGTTCTCTTCGAGAGCTTTAGCGGCGTTTATCGCGTTGTCGAATATATTGACAAAAGCTTTGCAGATATCGACCTCTTCCATATTTATAAATTTCGGCACAGTGAGGTCGAAATCATAGGCGATGTCATTCTTTCTGCACTCGTTCGCCTTGTTCGAGGCGATAACATTGACAAGAGTGTTGAGACAGAATTTTTCTATTTTTATATCCGCGACCTCTGTTCTGAGCTGGTCGAGCATCCGCTCGGCCGCTTCGCGGTCGACTTCGTTTCCGCTGTGGACGACTTCATATGCCGTCTGGATTATGTTCGCGAGGTCGTGGCGTATCTTTCTCACTTCATTGCTGCTGTTTTCGACATTTTTGTAATATTCGAGATTCAGCGCGTTCTGATAATCTTTTATTCTCAGCTCCTCGCGCAGCTTCTCGTTCTGCGACGAGCGCACCATGATATAGAGCAAAACAGCGTCGGAGATTATGCACAGAACTGCCGCGACGCAGAGCATTATCATCGGGGCGCGGGTCGGATCTTCAAGAAACGGCAGCCCGGTGTTCTTGTCCCTGAACCAGCCGTAATATGAGATTATCATCATCGCCGCCGCCATGACTATGACCTGACTCAGCGGGAAGAAGATAAATGTCGCCATCTGCCCGCTCGGGAGAATCATATTTTTGTGCTTCTTCATTCTAAGATAAGTAAAGCCGCCGAAGAGCACTATCAGTCCCACTGTATTCGGCAGGGAGACTATATAGGTCATTATGTCGTCATAGGGATTGAGCCCGCAGGCGATACACCCGGTTATGAGCAGAGCCGAGACGAGATATGTAAACGACATCAGAACTATAGAGACAAAAATTCGGGTTCTGAGTTTATCTTTGAAATAGGCTATTGCCGAAATGAAATAATATGCAAAAGCCGGGATCTTGAAAAACACCGACGGCACATCGTAGAAATAATGCTGGGCGAGCGCTATTGCCGAAAACGGAATGAGAGTCAAGAAAAAGACTGCATAGCGGTTGAAGCGCGGGGTGAGGTTCATGCACAGAAAGACCACCACGAGCGCTATCGAAAGAAAGTTGAACACATACCAGAACGCATCAAAAAATGTCATTTGACCAAAGCTCCCTTGAAAAGCACATATCTGTCTGCCGCCTCTTTTTTCTTGGAGCGGCTTATCGGAATTATCTCTCCGTTCATCATAACAAACTGCGTTGCCGTATACTTTGCAATATACTTGAGGTTGACAAGATAGCTTTTGTGGCAGCGTACAAAGCCCGATTTGAGCTGCTGCTCCGCCTCGTCGAGCTTTCCCGGTACGGTGACGCCGTCCCCGTCAACCGTATGTATCTCCAGATAATTGCGCTCGCTGACGATGAAAAGTATACTGTCGCTCCCTATTTTTCGGCTGCTGCCGCGGCGGGTGTATTCAAAATATTCGCGGTTCTGCCTCTTGTGCGCTCCGGCGCGTTCGCGCTCGATATAGCCGAGAAGCAGGTTGGGATCGACGGGCTTATAGATATATCCGCAGTCGTCAACGGTCACGAACGCCTTCGAGACAAGATCCTGATTCCCGGAGACGAAAACTATCTTGACCCCGGGGCACAACGCGCCGACAAACTCGGCGATATCCACGCCGCTCTCGTCGCTGACGGCAATATCGAGAAAGGCGAGGTCGAATTTTCTGTTTGCGTCCTCGGGCGCCAGCTTCTCGGACAGCTCGGCGGAGCTGTGTACGCCGACAAGCTCAATATCGGGATAAGCGTCCGCGATTATTTCGGATATCTGCTTGACCATTGCGGGCTCATCGTCGCATATGAGAATACGCATAGTTAGACCTCCCTTTCTTTATAAAATAAAATATAAAATGTGTTTATATGCGTTTATATGTATTATAGTATACAAAAACGCTCGTCTTTTTTCAAGGACAAAAACTGTCACAGGCAAGAAAATATTTTTTCTCTCCGCCGACCCTTTTCAAAGGAAAATAAATGTTGTATAATTTTGATATATAACTGCTTGATTAGGGGTGTTTGTTTGTCCGGGGACTACTCCAGCCGCAACCGCAGGATGCTCAAAAGGTTCCTGCCTTACTATAAAAAATATTCGGGGCTGTTCGCCCTCGATATGTTCTGCTCCGCGTTGACCACCGTATGCGAGATTGCCCTGCCGCTGATAGTGCGGCAGATAACCGACCGCGCGGCGCACGATATTCACGACCTGACGGCGGAGCTGATAATAAAAATAGTCGGCTTCTACATTCTGCTGCGAATAATCGACACCGCCGCGAGCTACTACACGGCGTCGGGCGGGCATATCATGGGCGCGAGAATTGAAACAGATATGCGAAACGACCTGTTCTCGCATCTTCAGGATATGTCCTACTCTTTCTACGACAACACGAAGATAGGCCAGCTCATGTCGCGCATAACAAACGACCTGTTTGATATCACAGAGCTCTCTCATCACGGTCCGGAGAACGTCCTGATGACCGTGATAAAAATAGTCGCGGGCTTCATCATGTTCGCGTCGATGAACATATGGCTTGCGATAATAGTCTTTTCGCTCATGCCTCTTATGATGCTTCTGACTTCGCACAGCCGCCGCAAGATGCGCGCCGCGTTCAAACAGCAGAGACGCGAGATAGGCGAGATAAACGCGCGGACGGAGGATTCGCTGCTCGGCATAAGAGTTGTCAAGAGCTTTGCCAACGAAGACATTGAGCGCGAAAAGTTCAACGAGGGCTCGCGCCGCTTCTTCAAATCGAAGAAAAACGGCTACAGATACATGGCGAGCTTCCACTGCACCGTAAGACTCTGCGACGGACTGATGTATATAGCAATAGTCGGCGTGGGCGCAGTGTTCATGATGAAAGGCAAGACTACCGTCGGCGACTTCTCGGCGAGCCTGCTCATGGTCAGCACCCTGCTCGCGGCGATACGCACAATGGTCGAATTCAGCGAGCAGTTCAACCGCGGCATGACGGGCATCGAGCGCTTCACTGAAATAATGGACGAAGTCAGCGACATAAAAGACAGCCCGGATGCAAAGCCCATAAGCGACGTCAAGGGCGATATCGAATTCAAAAACGTTACATTTTCATACAAGGGCACGGACAAGAAAATTCTCTCCGATTTTTCCCTGCATATAGCTCCTGGCGAAAATGTTGCCCTGGTAGGGCCCTCCGGCGGCGGCAAAACTACGCTGTGCAATCTTATTCCCCGCTTCTACGATGTGGATTCGGGCAGCATACTGCTCGACGGAAAAGATATCCGCGACATAACTTTAGCTTCGCTGCGCTCGAATATAGGCACGGTTCAGCAGGATGTCTACATGTTCTCCGGCACGGTCAGGGACAACATAGCCTACGGATGCCCGGGAGCTGAAAAAGAAGATATAATAGCCGCGGCGAAGCGAGCCGGGGCACACGAATTTATAGAAGAGCTGCCAGAGGGCTACGACACATATGTCGGCGAGCGCGGAGTCAAGCTCTCCGGCGGGCAGAAACAGCGAATTTCAATCGCGCGCCTGTTTTTGAAAAACCCTCCGATAGTCATTCTCGACGAGGCGACGAGCGCGCTCGACAACGAGAGCGAACGCCTTGTTCAGCAGTCGCTCGAAGAGCTTGCAAAGGGGCGCACGGTCATAACCATAGCCCACAGGCTCACGACGATAAGAAACGCGGCGGAGATAGTCGTGCTGACAGAAGACGGCATCGCCGAGCAGGGCAGCCACCGCGAGCTCATGGCAAAGGGCGGCGTATACAGCGAGCTCTACAGCATGTATTCAATCGACTGATTTTTCCGAAAGGACGGATATAAAAATGCTTAAAAATATTTCACCTATCATCTCCCCCGAGCTTCTCAAGATCCTCATGGAGATGGGACACAGCGACGAGATAGTTATCGGCGACGGAAACTTCCCCGCGGCGAGCATAGCTCAGCGCCTTGTGCGCCTCGACGGTCACGGAGTGCCCGAGGTTCTCGACGCAGTTTTGAAGCTCATGCCCCTCGACACCTATGTTGACGCTCCTGTTGCACTCATGGACAACAACGGCGACGGAGACCGCCCGGCAGTCTGGGACAAATACGAAGAGATAGTTAAAGCGAACGAGGGCGACAAGAACTTTGAGCTCATGGAGCGCTTCGCTTTCTATGACAGAGCGAGAAAGGCATACGCCGTCATCGCGACGGGCGAGACCGCCGTATACGCAAACATCATCCTCAAAAAGGGCGTTGTAAAATAACTCGGAGGACTCTGCATCAATGGAAAAAAGAGTTTTGGCGTTCGACTTCGGCGCGTCGAGCGGACGCGCGATAATCGGACATTTTGACGGGGAGAATATCCGCCTCGAAGAAGTCCACCGCTTCTCGAACGACCCCGTGAGCGTGAACGGCACGCTCTACTGGGATGTTCTGCGCCTGTTTTTTGAGATAAAGCAGGGGCTGACAAAGGCAAAGCTCGCCGGCGGATTCGACAGCATCGGCATCGACACCTGGGGCGTTGACTTCGGGCTTTTGGACGAATTCGGCTGCCTGCTCGAAAATCCCATTCACTACCGCGACGCACGCACGGCGGGAATGATTGAAGAAGTGTTTAGAACAGTTCCACGCGAGGAGCTCTATTCCCGCACGGGCATCCAGTTCATGGAGCTCAACACGCTCTTCCAGCTCTGCGCGCTCAAAAAATACCGCCCGCACATTCTCGACAGGGCGGATAAAATGCTGTTCATGCCCGATTTATTCGCATATATGCTCACGGGCAGAAAGCAGACAGAATATTCAATAGCGACCACCTCGCAGATGGTTGACATAAAGACAAAAGACTGGGCATACGACATTCTCGACCGCCTCGGCATCCCGTCGGGAATCCTCACGCCCATTGTGCCGTCGGGCACCGAGAACGGAATGCTCAGCGCGGAGATATGCGAAGAGCTGGGGCTCGACCCCGTTAAAGTTGTCAGCGTATGCGGACACGACACGCAGTCGGCGATAACCGCCGTCCCCTCTCAGCTCGACAGCTTCGCGTTTTTGAGCAGCGGCACATGGTCGCTCTTCGGCACGGAAATACCCGAGCCTATTGTCAACAACACATCGCTCTCGATAAACATCACCAACGAGGGCGGCTACGGCGGCATGACCGGGCTGCTCAAAAATATAATCGGACTGTGGCTCATTCAGGAGAGCCGCAGGCAGTGGAAGCGCGAGGGCGAGGACTACAGCTACGCCGACCTCGAGCGCATGGCGCTCTCGGCGGAGCCGTTCAAGTGCTTTATCGACCCCGACTCCCCCGAGTTCACGCCGCCCGGAGATATACCCGGCCGCGTGCGCGAATTCTGCCGCAAAACGGGTCAGTATGTACCGCAGACCGTCGGCGAGATAATGCGCTGCATCTACGAGAGCCTTGCGATGAAATACCGCAGCACGTTCTCGATGATAAAAGAATGTACCGGCAGGGACTATCCTGATATACATGTTATCGGCGGCGGCACGAAAGATACCCTGCTCTGCCAAATGACTGCGAACGCCTGCAATGTCCCCGTGAAGGCGGGTCCGATAGAGGCTACGGTGCTCGGCAACATCGCCGTTCAGCTCCTGAGCTCCGGCGACATTCCGGATATCAAAAAGGCGAGGGAGATAATCTCGCGCAGCGAAGCATTACGCGAATATGCTCCGTGCGACACCGACAAATGGGCGGGCGCATATGAGAGCTTTTTGAAAATACTTAAATAAGTGTTGCGCCCGGTAGTGGCAGCACAACATCGAAAGGATGACTGAAAAATGGCAAAAGCAAAGCTTGGAATCAGACCCATCATTGACGGCCGCTGGGGCGGAGTCAGAGAGAGTCTTGAGGAAAAGACGATGAACATGGCGCTCGCCGCCAAGAAGCTCATCGAAGAAAATGTGTTCTATTCGGACGGCACTCCCTTTGAGTGCATCATCTCCCCCTGCACGATAGGCGGAGCGGCAGAGGCGGCAAAGTGCGCCGACTTCTTCTCGACTCAGAACGTCTGCGCGACCCTCTCCGTCACCCCCTGCTGGTGCTACGGCAGCGAAACGATGGATCTCGATCCCCTGACCGTCAAGGCGGTCTGGGGCTTCAACGGCACCGAGCGCCCCGGCGCGGTCTATCTCGCGGCGGTCATGGCAGCTCATGCGCAGAGAGGTCTGCCCGCATTCTCGATTTACGGCAAGGATGTTCAGGATGTCACCGACAACTCCATCCCCGATGACGTTGCCGAGAAGATTCTCCGCTTCGCACGCTGCGCCGCGGCTGTCGGTCAGCTCAGAGGCAAGTCGTATGTCGGCATAGGCGCTGTCGCAATGGGTATCGCAGGCTCGTTCTGCGACGCCGATTTCTGGCAGGAGTATCTCGGCATCCGCGCCGAGTGGGTCGACATGGTCGAAGTTACCCGCCGCGTCGAGCTCGGCATCTATGACCACGAGGAATATGAGCGCGCGCTCAAGTGGGTCAAGGCAAACTGCCCCGAGGGCTTCGACAAGAACCCCGAAAATATCAGACACACCCCCGAGCAGAAGGAGAAGGAGTGGGAGTTCGTCGTCAAGATGACCCTTATCTGCCGCGACATCATGCTCGGCAACGATAAGCTCAACGATGTCCGCCCCGTCGGCGCAGAGGCTGAGCACTCCGGTCCCAAGGACGGCTGGCACGAAGAGGCTCTCGGCCGCAACGCCATACTTGGCGGCTTCCAGGGTCAGCGCCAGTGGACCGATTTCATGCCCAACGGCGACTTCACCGAGGCTATGCTCAACACCACCTTCGACTGGAACGGCAAGAAAGAGCCGCTCACTTTCGCCACCGAGAACGACGGTCTCAACGGTCTGTCGATGCTTCTGGGCAAACTCGTCACCGGCAGAGCGAGCCTGTTCGCCGATGTTCGTACATACTGGAGCCCCGACGCTGTTGAAAGAGTCTGCGGCATGCGCCCCGAGGGCGTTGCAAAGGACGGCTTCATCCACCTCATCAACTCCGGCGCCGCCGCGCTTGACGCCACCGGCGTCTGCAAGGACAAGGACGGCAACGCGGTCATGAAGGAGTGGTGGAACGTCACCGACGAGGATATCGACGCTATGCTCAAGGCTACCGACTGGTGCCCCGCAGACCTCGGATATTTCAGGGGCGGCGGATACTCCTCGCACTTCAAGACTCAGGCTGTCATGCCCATGACAATGATAAGAGTCAACATCATCAAGGGTCTTGGCCCGGTGCTTCAGATAGCCGAGGGCTACACCGCCACCCTGCCCGATGAGATCCACAACAAGCTCGACATGCGCACCGACCCGACCTGGCCGACCACCTGGTTTGCTCCGAGACTCACCGGCAAGGGCGCGTTCAAGGATGTCTACTCCGTCATGGCGAACTGGGGCGCAAACCACGGCGCTATCAGCTACGGCCACATCGGCAAAGACCTCATCACGCTCGCGAGCATGCTCAGAATCCCCGTTGCGATGCACAACGTCGCCGACGAGGACATCTACCGTCCGCACGCATGGTCTGCGTTCGGCACGAAGGATCTCGAGAGTGCAGACTACAGAGCCTGCGCCGCCTACGGCCCGCTGTATAAATAAGATAAAAATAAAAAGTTCCGTCCGGGAAACCGGGCGGAATTTTTTATGGCTGCGCAAAGCTTTTTAATTTTTCAGTCCCGCTCCCCTCGAATAAACGGAATTGCAGACAGAAGCGAACTCAGCGCAACGGGCAGAGTATACAGCATGAACAGAAGCGTCATCAGATTTGAATATCTGCCGTCGAGCCTCGGGATTCCGCCGTTTGCAATAAAATCGTTAAGCGCCGCCGTTTCAGAGGATGAAAATTTGACGACGGCATAGCCTATGCTCGCCGCGAGCGACGATAAACCGGTACCAATCTTGACAATGAATGTATGCGCGGAGAAAAACAGCGCGTCCGGTCTGTTACCTGATATTTTTTCTTCAAGATCAACGGCTTGTGAGATTATCAGCGTCTGAACGGTCGAAGAAATGCTTACACAGCTTCCGATTATAAGTGTAAGTACGAACATTGCAACCGTTTGCGGAATGTTCGTCATATTTTGAGGATATTTAACATACAGCGCAAATAGCAAAAGATTCGGAAAAATGTTTATCAGATTGACGGCGGCAAAGAGCCTTTTTGTTCCGTATTTTTTAGATAAACTAGGGACTGCTGCCGCCGAGATTACCAGTCCCACAATACTTCCCACTCCGAAAAGTGCCGTATAAATCAGCGACATCTGCGGATTTTTGCTTGCAAAATAATAGGTTACCAGCGGAGTGAGGATAACACCGGTCATGGCTTTCAGACTGCCCAAAAATCCCGATATACTGATTTTTCTGAGCAACGGATTTGTAATAAAATATCTGAGCTGACCCGAATTTTCGCTGCGCTCGGCAGAAACCCTTTCCACCGAACCGATTGCGGTAAACTGAAAAAGCGCCCCGCCGATGATTGAAAACGAGGCAACCGTTATAAGAAAAGCATTTCGCTCATCCACTGCACTTCCGCCGAAAACTGCCGACAACGCAAAAGCAATCGGCTGAACGGCAAGCGTGCTTATACCGCTCGCCATTCCACCTATCGGACGTAGCGAAAGCAACTTTGTTCTGTCGCCCTCATCACTTGTGAGCACTGACGGATATCCGGTTATCGGAATATCGCCGATTGTAAACACAACTTCCCATATTATGTAAAACACAAACGCAGATAACACTATTAAAATATTTTTAGGCATACTGTTTTCCGCGGAATAAATTCCGTTACTGAAACAGAGAATCGTCAGTATTGCTGTGGGAATCGGCACTGCGATAAGATAGTCCTTTAGTTTATGTTTTCCTCTGCTTATCATCGCTCCGATAAACGGGTCTTTGACGGCGTCAAATATTCTCGCAACACTTAATATCAGACCGACCCATACGGCAGGAATCAGAATCGTGAACTGAAGATAATATGCGAGCACGGATGTGACTGTTCCGTATATGATGTTCTGACCGGAAAGACCCAGAAGATACCGGAACTTTTCTCTTTTCGTGTAAGTTGTTGACATGGTTTACCTCCTTACATACTTTTGGTATGTTTAATGTTAATATATATGGGAGGGGTAAAACCCTCCCGAATATTTAAAGATTGATATCGCTGTTCATTTTGTCGAGCAGCGGATAGATGTCGGAAATGTCAAGCCCGATAGACTTTGTTATACCGCAAATAAACTCAAACTTTGCTTTCAGCTCTTCGTTGTCAACAGGAAAAACAAGCGGGTTTATCCAAATATTCGCGATAAGCGAAACCGCCTCGGCAGCCTGCTTCGGGAACATGACCGACAGAGATCCGTCCCTAACGCCCTCTTCGATAACCGGTTCAAAGGCATTAGGTGCTATATCGTTTACGGAGCGCAGAACAAGGTCGCTGAGCATCTGCGGCATATTCTGCAAATGCACTCCCATTTTTCTGAACTGCTGTTCCTGCTCATCCGTCAGAGCCGCAGCAAGCATACGCTTGAGCTTCTCTCCGCCCGTAATATCGGTATCGGATTGAATTTTACGCCAACTCGCAGACAGCGTATTTTTTGCAAAAAGCCGTTCTATGACCGCATCAAGGATATCCTGCTTTGAACTGAAATGGTGATATATCGCGCCCTTTGTGAGTCCGCCCAGTTCATCGATGATATCCTGAATCGTTGTGTTGTCGTATCCCTTTTCTATAAATAAACGCTGGGACACATCGAGGATAAGATTTACCGTTTCCTCCGGATATTTATTTCTGCTCATATTCGCTCCTTACATACTTTCGGTATGTATATAATAGCAAACTCAAAAACAAATGTCAACAGGTTATATAAAAATGGGTACTTAAAGCTGTTTGCAGGATAAATGTTAGAAAAAGTGTTAGAAATGCTACCGAAAACTAAAAAGAAAAAAGCCCTTCAAACTCCAAAATGAAGTGAACCCCAAAGTTTAGACAAAAATTTAATATTAACTTGCTTGTGAATGA
>ERZ1027256.547-NODE-547-length-13702-cov-8.135927_pt1 | contig 13702 bp, 10 predicted proteins | sample MGYA00519242_ERZ1027256 | MGnify/ENA primary metagenome ERZ1027256 (study PRJEB26926, sample SAMN06164394) | human gut metagenome | biome: ENVO:00009003; feature: ENVO:2100002; material: ENVO:00002003 | host: Homo sapiens | place: USA | collected 2012 ...
CCTCTTCGTCGGCAGCGTCAGATGTGTATAAGAGACAGGATTTTCACAACATTACGATATAAAAAAACGCCTCTCGGAAAACCGAGAGGCGAAAAATTATTTTTTTAATCTGTCAACGCCGTTAACAGTCTTACAATAGGAAATTCAATTACTTATTGAATCTCTTTCTTGTGAAGTAAACAACACCTGTTGCAGAAACAAGAGCTAAGAGGATAACTACTGCCATAGAAGCATTACCTGTCTGTACTGCGTTGCTGCTTGTGCCGTTAGCCGGTGTGTCAGAAGTAGCTGTGTCAGCTGTTGACTGACCCTTTGTTGCAGCCTGTGTAGCAGATGTAGCATCAGGTGTAGTAGGAGCTACTGTAGCCGGAGCATCTGTTGCAGGAGCATCTGTAGGCTCTGTAGCAGGCTCTGTTGTTGTAGGCTCTGTTGTAGGAGCGTCTGTAGGCTCTGTAGCAGGCTCTGTTGTAACAGGCTCTGTTGTAGCAGGCTCTGTTGTAGCAGGCTCTGTTGTTGTAGGCTCTACTGTTGTAGGCTCTGTTGTAGCAGGCTCTGTTGTTGTAGGCTCAACATATGCCTCAACCTTAGCGTCTGAGTTAATGTGATCAAAGAGATCATTAGCCATGTCGCCGTTAACTACTGCTTCATATTCTGAATCAGCATCAACTGTGCCTGTTGCAGGATTGAGCTTACCAAGTGTAAGATCAACTACATTGAGGTCAACATTTGTTGTACCTGTACCGTTAACTGTGAACACAGCCTCAACAAGCTTCTTGCCGCCTGCAAAATCATAAAGTGCAAGGTTTGAAGCATTGCCTGAAACATCATTCATATTTACCATGCCGTCAGCGATTTCAGGCATTGTAAGTGAATCAAGTGTAAGGAGGTTCTTATCATATGTAAGAGCCCACTGTACTTCTTCAAGCTGTGCGTCCTTAGTGTCAAGGAGATAGTAAACTGATACCTTGTCGCCTACATTAAATGTGCCTGAACCGATAGCCTGGCAAATATTAGATGTAGCGTTGATTGTTAAATTATCAACTGCAGGAGTTGAAGGCTCAACCTTAACAGTAGCCTTAGCGCCTGAACGTGACGGATAATCAAACTTAGTAAGATCAAGTGTGATTGTTACATCAACGAGTGAATCTTCTTCAAAACCTGCAGAAACTGTGTTAAGAAGCATATTCTGACCATTGAATGCAAGGTCAAATTCTTCGCCTATAGGAGTTGCGCTCTGCTCGGGAAGACCCCAGCTAGCTGCCCAATCATCGTTTGCAGCAAACTTGAACTGATAAGCATCGTCTGCAGATTCAATATTTTCATACTTAATCTGATATACCTTGTCAGAAACCTGAGTCATGTGGTTAACTTCAGCGTCAACACCCCATGCTACACCGTTGAGCCAGTTGTCTTCACCGTTACCAACAACTGTAATGCTGTTAACTTCAAGGTCTGTTACCATTTTAACGCCGTCACCTGTTACAGTAATCTTGTTTGTAGCAGGATCGAATGTTACAGTAACATCACAAGCTGTTTCTACATCGAAAGTTACATTGTTATCTGTACCGTCAAGACCGATCCACTTCTGCTCGTCGCCTGTGTTTGCAACAACCTTGAGCTGATAGTTTTTACCTGCAGGAACAGCAGAGAATGTCTTTGTGAATACGCTACCGTCAGCTGTCATAACATTTTCAGGAGCTGCAGCAGGTGTACCAACCCATTCATAGCCTGTAAGATTTGTTGTGCCGGCAACTACATATGTAGTATCGGCAGCAGGAGCTGTTGTAGGCTCTTCTGTTGTAGGCTCTTCTGAAGCGTCGGGATCTGTTACAGTATTATTAGCTACAACATACTTATCAAATACTTCCTGGTCAACGATTGACTTGTCAGCAACTGAAACTTCTTCATCGCCGATTTCCATGTCTGTTGCAGGATCAACCTTTGAAAGACGAAGTACCTGTACATCAAGATTAACAGTAGTTGCTGTAGCCTCAGGATCAATTACTTCAAACTCAGCAGAAGCAAATACGATTTCCTTTGATGTTGTGTCATAAAGGCTGAGTGTATTACCGTTAGCTTTAATTACACCCGGAAGAGAATTCCAAACATAACTACCAATCTTTGGATATTCAAATGATTTAGCTCTGGTTGTGTTAGCTGTTGGCTTGAGTACATTTGCATCGTAGTTCATATCCCACTGGAAGTCCAACATGTCCTTATCCTTAGACTGGAACATGTATGTAACCTTTACAGTCTTCTGATCTGCGCTGAGAGTAACCTTCTTCTCAGGGAAGAGGTTTGAAGTAGCTGTAACTGTGAGACCCTTTGCAGGAGCTGCAGTTGTAGGCTCTACTGTTGTAGGCTCTGCTACTGTTGTAGGCTCTACTGTTGTGGGCTCTGCTACTGTTGTAGGCTCTACTGTTGTAGGCTCTGCTACTGTTGTAGGCTCTGCATCAGTAACGATGTCAACCTTACCCTTTGCACCCTGCTTTGTAGCATAGTTAAAGTTTGAAAGGTCAAGTGTAAGAACGATGTCATAACCGTCTTCGTAACCAGCTGCATCTGTATCAATGATCATGTTCTGACCGTTGTATGTAAGGTCAAACCACTCATTGAGAGGAGCTGTGCCCTGCTCAGGAAGGCCCCAGTTATCTGCCCATGAACCGTTGGCAGCAAACTTGAACTGATAGTTCTCATAAGCGTCAAGGCTCTCAAACTTAATCTGGTAAACCTTTGAACCCTCAGATGTTTCTGTCATGTAGTTAGCTTCAGCATCTACCTTCCAGTCCTTACCGTTGAGCCATGCATCTTCACCGTTACCAACGACTGTAATGTGGTCAACAACAAGTTCTTTCGGAATTACAACACCTTCACCTGTTGCAGTGATTTCATTTGTTGTAGGGTTGTAAGTTACTGTTACATCACATTCCTTTGTTACATTGAATGTGAAGTTGTCATTGCCGGTATCGCCTACACCAATCCACTCTGAATCGTTTTTAACGATCTTGAACTGGTAGCCGTTGCCGACTGCTACGTTGGTAAATACTTTTTCGTAGTTACCATCGCCGTTTTCTGTCATTACATTATCTCCGCAAGTTGCTTCAGTCTCAGCCCACTTGTAACCTGTGAGTTCTTCAGAACCGGATACGAAATATGAATCGCCGGCAGCAGAAACGCTCACTACAGTTGCAACGAGTGATGTCACAACAAGCATCATAGACAGCAAAAGGCTAAGTGCTTTTTTGAACATTTTCTTTTCCTCCTTATGTGATAATGCTTCTATAAGCAGTTTAATTATACAACAATCAACCACCAAAAGTCAATGCTAAAAACTCTTGCTGACTGATTATTTGACAAAATATTGTTTTTTTGTAGGAATGCACAAATAAAATATCGTTTATTTGTTATTTGTAACCATTCACATTGTGAGATTGCCAGTTCCAACTGTCACGGCACATATCCTCAAGACTTTTCTCGGCAATCCATCCAAGTATTTTTTTGGCTTTTGTTGCGTCGGCAAAGCATTCTGCAATGTCGCCTGCTCGGCGTGGCTTTATAACATAAGGAATTTCAATCGAATTTGCCTTTTCAAAAGCCTTTACAATATCAAGAACGCTGTAACCCACACCTGTTCCAAGATTAAAAATCTCAGTTCCCTTGTGCTCTGCGGAATATTCAATAGCCTTTACATGACCTTTTGCAAGATCAACAACATGGATATAGTCACGCACACCCGTGCCGTCATGCGTAGGGTAATCGTTGCCGAAAACACCGAGACACTTGAGTCTGCCTGCGGCAACCTGTGTTATGTACGGCATAAGGTTATTCGGGATTCCGTTAGGATCTTCACCGATTCTGCCGCTTTCGTGAGCGCCGATCGGGTTAAAGTAACGAAGAAGAACAACAGACATATCGGGATTTGCGTTTGCGGTGTCTGTAAGAATTTGTTCCATCATAAACTTTGTCCAGCCATACGGATTTGTAGGAGAACCCTTTGGCATTGTTTCAACAAGCGGAACAGTTTCCGGAGTACCGTAAACCGTGGCACTTGAGCTGAAAATAAAGTTATTTACACCGTGTTTTTTCATCACCTCAAGCAATGTGAGCGTTGAATCAATGTTGTTACGGTAATATTCAACAGGCTTCTCACAGCTTTCACCTACTGCTTTAAGACCTGCAAAGTGAATTACCGCATCAATCTTATTCTCCGAAAAAATCTTTTCAACGGCATCTCTGTCACATACATCGGCCTCATAGAGCGGAATTTTTCTGCCTGTCAGCTCTTCAACTCTTTCAACCGCAACGGGACAGCTGTTTGAAAAATTATCTGCAATTACAACATCATGACCTGCGTTGATGAGTTCAACACAAGTGTGCGAGCCGATATATCCGGCACCGCCTGCAAGCAAAACATTCATACTAATTTTCCTTTCCTGATTATATCAGCACTTTTCGGGTTCGGGATAGTCAACGCCAAAGGTTTCGGCTGTAACCTTTGCCATAACCTGCGGGTCAAGCGGCTTGTCGGAATAGTCAGTGTCACACTCTGCGATTTCATTGACAACATCCATACCCTCAATAACCTTGCCGAAAGCGGCATACTGACCGTCAAGGTGCGGAGCGTTTTTGTGCATAATGAAGAACTGTGAACCCGCTGAATCGGGCATCATTGAACGAGCCATTGAGAGAACACCCTCTGTATGCTTGAGATTGTTTTCAAAGCCATTCACAGCAAATTCGCCCTTGATTGAATATCCGGGACCGCCCATACCCGTGCCTTCGGGGCAACCGCCCTGAATCATGAAGCCGTAGATTACACGGTGAAATGTAAGTCCGTCATAGTAACCCTTGTTTACAAGGCTGAGAAAATTATTTACAGTATTCGGAGCAATTTCGGGATAAAGCTCCGCTTTGATTGTTTTTCCGTTTTCCATTTCAAAAGTAACAATAGGATTGCTCATTTTAAATCGTCCTTTCGGTTTATTAACACTATTTTAGTATATTCTTGATAAAATAGCAAGTGTTTTAGTGATTATTTGCGAATAAATCAGCCTTTTTCAATGCTCATTGTAGCAAAAGCATTGAGGTCTGTTCCTGCAATATTTCCGCTGAGAAACTCGTAATATCCCTGTGAACCGACCATGGCGGCATTGTCACCGCAAAGAGATTTTTCGGGCATATACATTTCCCAATCACGCTTTTTACACTCTTCGGCAAGGGTTCTTCTGAGAAGTGAATTTGCCGAAACACCGCCTGCGATTACAAGCTTTTTCTGTCCCAGGTCTTCAGCCGCCTTGATAAAGTTTGTAACAAGGCAATCGACAACGGCATAGCGGAATGATGCACAAACATCGGCTTTGTTAAGCTCAACACCCTTTTGTGCCGAATTGTGAATGAGGTTGATTACGGCTGTTTTTAGTCCCGAAAAGCTGAAATCATACGGCGCATCGTGAACTGCGGGACGAGGGAGCTTGAATGCAAACGGATTGCCGTTTTCCGCAACTCTGTCCATTTCAATTCCGCCCGGATACGGCATTCCCATTGTCCTTGCGGCTTTGTCAAAAGCCTCGCCTGCGGCATCATCACGGGTTTTGCCGATAATTTTCATCTTTGTGTAGTCCTCAACCATAACAATATGGCTGTGACCGCCCGACACAACAAGGCAAAGAAACGGCGGTTTTAATTCTTTATTTGAAATATAATTTGACGCAATGTGTGAACGCAGATGGTGAACAGGAACAAGCGGAATTCCTGTTGCAAGTGAAAGTCCTTTTGCAAAATTCACTCCCACAAGCAACGCTCCGATAAGTCCGGGGGCATATGTAACACCGATTGCGTCAATGTCGGAAAGCCTGCAGTCTGCATCTTCAAGAGCCTGTCTTACAACAGGAACAATTGCCTCTGCGTGACGGCGTGATGCGATTTCGGGAACAACACCGCCGTAAAGCTTGTGTTCCTCAACCTGAGAAGCAACCACCGAGGAGATTATGTTTCTGCCGTCCTCAACAACCGCTGCCGCAGTTTCGTCACAGGACGATTCTATTGCGAGTATCTTCATAATTTTCCTTTCACTACGAAACATTTATGATGAAGTTCCGTAATATCGTTAATATAATGTTTTATTACATATATATGTCAAAAACAGCGTGTCATTAAAACAGCGTTTTCGGTTGGAGATGAGTAGTAATTTTTCCTCTCTCCCACCTTGATGAATCCGAATTTTTCATAGAGAGAACGGGCATTCCCGTTACTTTCACGAACCTCAAGAGTGAGAAAGCAAAGGTTATTTTTCTTGGCATAGGTCACAAGCGTTTCAACAAGCGCCGAACCTATTCCCCGATTTCTGTGTGTACCGTCAACGGCAACATTGAAAATGTAACCCTCATCAACAACAACACTCATTCCTATATATCCGACAACGGCATTATCTTCCGTTGCGGTAAAAAACAGCGAGGTTTCGTTGTTCAGTTCTTCTTCAAGGCTGTTAAACGACCACGGATGCGAAAAACACCGATGTTCAAGCTGTGCAACCGCCTCAAGCTGATTTTCGGTCATTCTGTCAATTTTCATACGCTTTTAATATTTCCTTTACAGAATTAACAATTTCATCACGGCAATGTCTGTACACCTCAATGTCGCCGCCGTAGGGATCGCTTATACCGAGCACGGCGATTTTTTCGGGCTGTACAAGAAAAAACTGCATCAACATTTTTGCGTGACTTTGCGACATACAGTAAAATTTTTCGTATTTTTTAATGCCGGCATCAGCCACGGCTGTTGAAGCTTTGCCCGAAAGGTCAATTCCGATTTCCTTACAGGCAATCACGGAATTTTCCGACACGGGAAGTCCCGTTGAGGTCGCAATGCCAAAGCTTTCCGCCCTGACGCAAACACCGTTTTTCTCTGCCATATCATTAAAAATTGCCTCTGCCATGGGACTGCGACAGGTGTTGCCCGTGCATACAAAGGCAATCGTTCTGTTATCCTTTTGCATCATACCAAGTCCTTCCGATTGCCGCATCGGCTGTGAGCGGAACGCTCATTTTAACTGCGTTTTCCATTTCTTCCTGAACAATGAGTGCAACTCTCATGCTCTCATCCTGCGGAGCTTCGACAATAAGTTCGTCGTGAACCTGCAGCACAAGCCTTGCACGGAGATTTTCGGCTTTCATTCGCTCGTCAACCTTAATCATTGCAATTTTGATAATGTCTGCGGCTGTGCCCTGAATAGGCATATTTCTTGCAACTCTTTCACCGAATGCACGAATCATATGCTTGCTCGAGGTGAGTTCGGGAAGATTTCTTCTTCTGCCGAACATCGTTTCAACATAGCCGTCAGCGTTCGCCTTTTCAACAACATTTTTCATATAGCTGTCAACACCGCTGTAATGGGCAAGATAGCTTTCAATGTAGTGCTTTGCCTCTTTATTTGAAACACCGATATCCTTTGCAAGTGAAAATGCGCCGATTCCGTAAACAATACCGAAGTTAACCGCCTTTGCACGGCTTCTCATAATCGGAGTTACCATATCAAGCGGCATATTGAACACCTGTGACGCTGTGATTGCGTGGATATCTTCGTTATCCTTGAACGCTTTAATCATATTTTTGTCACCCGAAATATGGGCAAGCACACGGAGTTCAATCTGCGAATAGTCGGCGTCAACAAGCGCCCAGCCATCTCTTGCACAGAAAAACTTTCTCATCTCTCTGCCAAGCTCGGTTCTTACGGGGATATTTTGGAGATTCGGCTCTGTTGAGCTGATTCTGCCTGTTCTTGTTTCGGTCTGATTGAAATTTGAATGGATTCTGCCGTCATCTGCAATGACCTTTAAAAGTCCCTCGCAGTAGGTTGAATTCAGCTTTGAGAGCGTTCTGTATCTCAGCACCATTTCAACAACGGGATGTTCATACCTCAAGCTTTCAAGCACCTCTGCATTTGTGCTGTAGCCGCTCTTCGTTTTCTTTTTGCAAGGGAGTCCGAGGTTTTCAAATAAAACTACGCCAAGCTGTTTGGGAGAATTGATGTTAAACTCACAGCCCGCACTTTCGTAAATTGCGGTTTCAAGCTCCTTAATCTGTGCAGAAAGCATTTCGCCATAGCTTTCAATGCCCTGTCGGTCAACACAGACACCAATATTTTCCATTCTTGCAAGCACCTTTGCAAGCGGAATTTCAATTTCACTCAACAACTTTTCCTGACCGTGAGCCTTGATTTTATCTCCGAGTTTTTCGCACAATTCTCCGTAACAGGCAAATGCCTCGTATTTTTCATTCTGCTCATCAGTGCAGACAGGCAGAGCGATTTCGTAAGAGGCACAAAGATTTTTGTCCGAATAATCCTTTGACGACGGTTCAATCAGATATGCCGCAAGCTCAATATCAAACACAATATTTTCAACATCAATATTTTTCTCATCGGCATAAGCGTAGAGCGTTTTGATGTTTCTTGTGTACTTTTCAAGTTCACTGTCGGCAATAAACTTAACAAAAAGCTCTTCGTCCGTGCTTATATACACCTTGCCGTCAAAAAGTACGGCAAAGGATTTTAATTCTTTATTCTCTGTTTCAAAGTTGAGATAGAGTTTTTTCTCTGACTTAACATTTTTTAAAAGTTCATTTTCGTCAAAATCAGACACAACCTCAAGCGAATTTTTCTCAACCTTTTCGGGCTTTGCATTTTTGTCATCCTTGATGCCATATTTTTCTATTAAAGAAAACAGTTCAAGTTTTGCCATAAATCCGGCACATTCATCGGCATCTTTCATATCTACAATATAATTTTCGACATTTGTGTCAACAGGAGCGTTGCAGTTTATTTCACCGAGCATACGGCTGAGAATTGCATTTTCCTTTGACGCAGTCAGCTTTTTACGCACACCGTCCTTGATTTCGAGTTCATCAAGATGGTCATAGATATACTCAACCGTGTGATATCTCTGAATGAGGTCGCCTGCACCCTTTGGACCTATTCCCGCAACTCCGGGAATATTATCCGAAGTATCGCCCTGAATCGCCTTGATTTCTATAAGCTCCTTTGGAGTTACACCGTAAGTTTCAAGAATCTTTTCGGGGGTATAAAGTATATCCTGTTTGTTTGAGCAAAGATGAACGCTTGTTTTGTCCGACACAAGCTGAAGGCTGTCACGATCACCTGTTGCAATAACGCACTCGTTTCCGTTTTCTTCACAAGCCTTGGCGAGCGTACCGAGAATATCGTCAGCCTCAAAGCCCTCACAGGTAACAAGCCTGTAGCCTAAAAGGGTAAGAAGCTTTTTCAGCGGTTCCATTTGTGATGCAAGCTCCTCCGGCATACCTTTTCGTGTTGCCTTGTAGCCTGCATAAGCCTTGTGCCTGAAGGTCGGTGTTTTCAGGTCAAAGGCAATCGCCACGGCATCGGGATTTTCTTCATTTTTAATTTTGTACAGCATTGTAAGAAATCCGTAAATTGCGTTTGTAAACTGACCGTCCTTTGTAGTAAGCGGTCTTATTCCGTAAAACGCACGGTTTACAATACTGTTTCCGTCAACAGCAAGTAATCTCATAATTTATACATCACATTCTCAATTTTTCCGTCTTTAATGTAAATTCTCGGAACACGCTTTCCGACAAGGCAGACGGTTTCGTAGTTTATAGTTCCTGTATTTTCGGCAAGTGAATCTGCAGTAGGCTCACCGTTTTCGCCTGTACCGAATACGACAACCTCGTCACCTGTCTTGACATCTTCAATATCGGTAACATCAAGCATTGTCTGATCCATACATATTCTGCCCACAATTTTCGCTTTCTTTCCGTTTACCATCATATAGCCGTCTTTTGCATTCTGTCTGATGAATCCGTCAGCGTATCCGATAGGAACGGTTGCAATTTTCATCTTTCTGTCGGCTGTAAAAGTTCTGCCGTAGGAAATAGTTGCACCCTTTTGAACCTCTTTTACAAAAGCGACAACTGTTTTAAGAGTCATTGCAGGAACAAGGTCAAGTCTGTCGGCAAGCTTTGATGACGGAGCAAGTCCGTAGAGGATAATACCTGCCCTTACCATATCGCAACAAGTTTCGGGGTAATCTTCAATTGCGCCGCTGTTTGAGCAATGAACAACGCTGATATCAACGCCTCTCTTTTTAAGGCTGTCACGCACATGAATAAAGTTTTCATACTGCTTGTTTGTGAACTCTCTGCCCTCGGCATCTTCATCAGACACACAAAAATGAGTAAAAAGCCCCTCAACCTCAAGATTCGGCAGGCAACAAGCCTCGCAAATTTCTTCAATAGAATATTCATCCCGTGGGAACTCCTGACACATAAAGCCGATTCTTGACATTCCCGAGTCAACCTTGATGTGCATTTTGCAGATACAATCCTCTTCAACACATTTTTCGGAAAGCTCCTTTGCATACTCAAGTGAAAAAACAGCCTGAGAAATATCATATTCAGCAAGATTTTCAGCCTCTGAAACGGGAGTGTAGCCAAGAATCACAATAGGGAGTTTTGAACCGCTTTTTCTGATTTCTATACCCTCGTCAATATTTGAAACAGCAAAAAAATCTGCTCCGAGTTTTTCATAAATCTGTGAAAGCTCAACTGCACCGTGGCCGTAGCCGTCAGCCTTTATAACACAACAGACCTTTGTATCGTCTGCAACCTTATTTCTTATTACATTATAGTTATGCTCAATTGCATTAAGTGAAATTTCAGCCCAAGTTCTTTTTACCATATTCATTTTTATCTCTCCACATACCTTTTACAGTCAATTTGCAATCAATGTAATTATAATACTTTTGATTCTTCAAATCAACACAAAATCCCCCTTTAAATGCATATAAAAGTTATTTTATTCGTAATTATGTGCAAAATGTTACTCCTGAATTTTTGCAAATACACAAATTATCTGCATAAAAGTCCTAAATACTGCAATTTACTTGATTTATTTATTCATTTTTGGTAGAATTAAAAGGTATTTGATTTATAAATTTAATTTCAGGAGGGGCATAATGACAACAAACAACATAATAGTTCTTTGTGCGTTTATAGCTTATATGATTATTATGATCGTAATAGGCTTTGTTTGTTCAAAGGGCAACAAGAACAATGAGGACTACTTTCTCGGTGGCAGAAACCTCGGCAGTTGGACAGCCGCAATGTCGGCACAGGCATCTGATATGAGCGGTTGGCTTTTGATGGGACTTCCGGGCGCTGTATACCTTGCCGGCACAGGCGAGGCATGGATTGCCATAGGACTTCTTATCGGCACAATTCTCAACTGGTACATTGTTTCGGCAAGACTTCGTAAATACACAATTGTGGCAGGCAACTCGCTCACTATTCCGAGCTTTTTCAAAAATCGCTACCGTGACCATAAAAACATAATCAAGATTGTTTCGGCGTCAATCATCGCAGTTTTCTTCACGGTTTACACAGCGTCGGCATTCAGTTCGGGTGCAAAGCTTTTTGCAACGCTCTTCTCGGACAGCGCAAGCGGTGACGAAAACTACAATCAGGTCTATGTTATCGGTCTTATCGTTGCCGCAGTAGTAATTCTTGTATATACATTCATGGGCGGTTTCAAGGCAGTTTGTACAACCGACCTCATTCAGGGACTTATGATGATTGTTGCAATCCTTACCGTTCCGGTGCTTGCATATGCAATTCTCACATTTGACACAAGCTTCAGTTCTGCACTTGCCGCAAAAGGTGTTGAACAGCCTGCTCAGTTTCTTAACTTCTTTGTAAACGGTGACGGAACTCCTGTTTCGGCTGTTTCGATTATTTCAAACCTTGCGTGGGGACTCGGTTACTTCGGTATGCCGCATATTCTCGTCAGATTCATGGCTGTAAAGAGCAATGAAGAAATCAAGAAGTCAAGAAAAATTGCTGTTGTTTGGGTAATTATTTCACTTACTGCGTCATGCCTTATCGGTCTTATCGCAAGAGGCTACCTTACAGCACAGCTTGACGATGCAACAAGCGAATCTGTATTCATTAGAACAATCCAGCAGCTTTTCTCAGGCAACGGCGTGCTTATCTTTATCGGCGGTATTTTCCTTTGCGGAATCCTTGCCGCAATTATGTCAACAGCAGACAGTCAGCTTCTCGTCACTGCGTCAGCTGTTTCGGAGGATCTTTACAAAGGTGCTGTTAAAAAGAATGCAAGCGAAAAGAGTTCGCTTTTGGTCGGCAAAATTGCAGTTGCAGTTGTTGCTGTAATCGCATTCTTCATTGCACTTAATCCTAAATCAAGCATTATGGGACTTGTTTCGGATGCATGGGCAGGATTCGGTTCGGCATTCGGACCTGTTGTTCTGCTGGCACTTTTCTGGAAACGCTCAACACTTTCGGGTGCAATCAGCGGCATGGCAACAGGTGCTCTGACAGTTATCATATGGGACTATATTCCGCTTGTAAACGGTCAGACGCTTTATGCGGCAACAAATCTTTATTCACTTGTTGTAGGCTTCGGACTTGCGCTTATTGTGAATGTTATCGTTTCTCTTCTTTCAAAAAAGCCGTCAAAAGAAATCATGGACGAATTTGATTCAATTAAAAATATTGAAGTATAAAACACAGGGGCAGTCGCTTATCACGGCTGCCTTTTTTGTGCCTGAATTTAATTTTTTGCGAAAATAAGAAAAATAAGGCATGGAATATCACAAAAATCAATTGAAATGTGAAAATTTTTGTAGTATAATCTATCGTATTGTTTGTTACTATTTTATTTTTCAGAAAAGAGATTGATATGAAACTTTTAGAAGACAGAATTCTTAAAGACGGACATATTGGTGCCGACAATGTGTTAAAGGTTGACAGCTTTCTCAATCATCAGATTGATGTCAATTTTGTGTGTGAGCTTGGCAAGGAATTTTACAGACTTTTCAAGGATGAAAACATAACAAAAATTCTGACAATCGAAGCGTCGGGAATCGGCATTGCCTGTCTTGCGGCTCAGTATTTTGGTGTTCCGGTTGTTTTTGCAAAAAAGACAAAGACGATAAACATTTACTCAGATACATACAACGCAACCGTCCACTCATACACTCATAAAAGGGACTATGACATAGTTGTTTCAAAGGAATTTTTGAGCAAAGAAGACAATGTGCTTATCATTGACGATTTTCTTGCAAAGGGCAGCGCCTTAACGGCACTTCTTATGCTTATTGAAAAAGCAGGCGCAAAAACAGCAGGTGCGGGAATTGTTATCGAAAAAGCTTATCAGGGCGGCGGCAACCTCGTTCGTGATATGGGCATAAGAGTTGAATCTTTGGCAAAAATCAAGTCAATCAGTAAAAAAGACGGCATAGTGTTCTGCAAGCAGTAATAATATACTGCTTGCTTATACTTGACTTTTGCTGATATTTATAGTATTATCTAACGGTAGGTCTTGTAGAAATTGAAAATGCGGGTGTGGCGGAATTGGTAGCCTTGCGACCGCTGCCTGTGGCAGATAAAGGGAGCAATGCGCTGTCTGAAATAACGAGCAAAAGGAAGTACATTTATGTGCGACGCATTGCGACTATATTTCAGACCGGAAGACGCGCGTATCACTTCGCAAAACCACTATTTATATTTCAGTTTAATATTTGCACCTGTGGCGGAACTGGCAGACGCGCTAGATTTAGGTTCTAGTTTCGAGAGGAGTGCAGGTTCAATTCCTGTCAGGTCTGTCTCTTATACACATCTCCGAGCCCACGAGACATGCGCAGATCTC
>ERZ1027256.582-NODE-582-length-13185-cov-5.838233_pt1 | contig 13185 bp, 9 predicted proteins | sample MGYA00519242_ERZ1027256 | MGnify/ENA primary metagenome ERZ1027256 (study PRJEB26926, sample SAMN06164394) | human gut metagenome | biome: ENVO:00009003; feature: ENVO:2100002; material: ENVO:00002003 | host: Homo sapiens | place: USA | collected 2012 ...
GGCTGCGGAGCTTGCGCCTCCGCCTGCCATGAGGGCGCGATAGCCATGGTCAACGGCAAAGCCAAGCTCATGCGCGACGACTACTGCGACGGGCTCGGCGATTGCCTGCCCGCGTGCCCCACAGGCGCGATAACCTTTGTCGAGCGCGAGGCAGCCGCCTACAACGCCGAAGCGGTCAAAGAAAACATGATGAAGAAAAGAGGCGGCGGACATCACGGCGGATGTCCGGGTTCAAGGCTCATGACAATGAACCGCGACGAGAGCGCCGCTTCCCCGTCACAGCCGACGGAAATGCAGAGCCGACTGCGCCAGTGGCCGGTTCAGATAAAGCTCGTGCCGGTGAACGCGCCGTATTTTGACGGCGCAAAGCTGCTCATCGCCGCCGACTGCACCGCCTACGCCTATGCGGCGTTCCACGAAAAATTCATCAAAAACCACATAACCCTTGTCGGCTGCCCGAAGCTCGACAGCGTCGACTATTCCGAGAAGCTGACGGAGATAATCGCGAACAACAATATACAGTCCGTGACGGTCGTCAGAATGGAAGTCCCCTGCTGCGGCGGACTCGAACACGCCGCAAAAGCAGCATTGCAGAACAGCGGCAAATTCATCCCGTGGCAGGTCGTGACGATATCGACCGACGGGCGCATCCTCGACTGAGCGGTTGATTTATCAGCCCCTTTGCGGTATCATATACTGCGGAGGCGTTGAGATGAACAAAATCAACTATCAACTCGAACTCGACCGCGAAATTGATGAAATAAAAAAGCAGGGGCGCGTGCCGTCCCTGCTGCTGCACAGCTGCTGCGGACCGTGCAGCAGTTATGTGCTCGAATATCTGACAAAGTATTTTGATATCACCGTGCTCTACTTCAATCCGAACATCTACCCCGCAGAGGAATATGAACATCGCCTCAGCGAACAGCGCAGGATAATATCTCTCCTGCCCGCGGAGCACAGTGTAAAAATGCTCGAATGTGAATATAATCATACGCAGTTCACCGACGCGGCAAAGGGATATGAGCAGGAGCGCGAGGGTGGTTCGCGGTGCGAAAAGTGCTTTTATCTGCGGCTCGAGCGCACGGCGCAGGAGGCAAAGGAGCACGGCTTCGACTATTTCACGACCACCCTTTCCGTAAGTCCGCACAAGAATTCGCAGATACTCAACCGCATCGGCGAAGAGATGGGCGAAAAATACGGAGTGCGCCATCTGCCCGCAGATTTCAAGAAGCGCGAGGGCTACAAGCGCTCGATAGAGCTCTCAAAGCAGTATGATCTATACAGACAGAACTACTGCGGATGCGAGTTTTCGAAGCAGGGGTAAAATTATATAAATTCGTCCGCCGCATTTATATCTAATACGGCGGACATCTTTTATTTTATTTTATCTTCAAAACACCACAACGAGCAGCATCTTGAACTGCTCCTTGCCGTAGACCGCATGCGGGTGTCCGGCGGGCATGACTATGCTCTCGCCCTCGTGCAGCTCGTAGTCAACGCCGTCTATCGTTATTTTTCCGACTCCCTCGAGGCAGGTGACAAATGCGTCGCCGCCGGAGGCGTGGGTGCTTATCTCCTCGTCCTTGTCAAACGCGAAGAGCGTTATGCTCAGCGCGTCGTTCTGGGCGAGGGTCTTGCTGACCACCTGCCCCGGCTGGCAGAGCACCTGATCTCTCAGAGTCAGAACCTCTGATTTTGAAATATTCTTCATGAGCTCTTTCATTTTTCTTCTCTCCTTTATTTCATATATATTATCTGCGCATAAGACTGAATTATGTCTGAACACAGTATACCACCGCCGCTCGGCAAACGCAAATATAGCTATAGAAAATCCTCTCGTCTTATGTTAAAATAGTATACGGATAATTTCAAGGGAGTGTGCCAGATGAAAGAGAACAAGAAACTTATCAACGAAATAATCAGCGATGTCAAGCACGACATGAGCAACGAGGATATCATATCCCTGCTCGCCGACAGCAGGATATCGGCAAACCCCGACAAGGAGAAATACACATTCGGTCAGCGCGCCGCAGATAAAATCGCGAAGTTCGCCGGCAGCTGGGCATTCATATTCTCGTTCTCCGCCCTGCTGATACTCTGGATGGTCGGCAATGTCATACTCGCAAAACGCGCGTTCGACCCCTATCCGTTCATACTGCTCAACTTAGTGCTCTCGTGCGTCGCCGCGCTGCAGGCTCCGCTGATAATGATGAGCCAGAACCGCCAGGAGGAAAAAGACCGCCGCCGCGCCGAGAACGACTACAAAGTCAATCTCAAAACCGAGATAATGATCGAAGATATCCACGGCAAGATGAACCGTATACTCGCCCGTCAGGCAATACTGATGAAGCTGATGAAGATAGACGAAAACACGATGAAGCAGATAACGCTCGAAAAGCAGGAGGAGATGTGCGCCGAGGCGTGCAGAGCCGAGAAGAGCAAAAACGAGCACAGCGAGCATAAAGAACCCGAAGAAAAGCCCGAAAGCTGAATTTCGCCTTGCTTTTGAATTGCGTTTATTGTATACTGACCCTTGATAAAAGCCCTTCGGAGGAAAAGAAAATGAAGCAGCTCAATATTATTCCCAATCCCAACAAAATCGACTATCTCGGCGGAAGCGTCAAGACGGAAAGCATCGATTCCGAAAGCTTTTCCGCGCGTCTGACAGACAAACTGCCCGAAGAGGGCTATGTGCTCGAAGTGACCGAAAACGGTGTTGAAGCCACCGCCGGCGGCGAGCGCGGAGCCTTCTATGCGAGCCAGACATTGAAGCAGCTAAAGCAGCTCGATATCTGCCCGTGCGTGAGAATCGAGGACGCGCCCGCGTTTGAATACCGCGCATTCATGCTCGACTGTGCGCGCCACATGACGACGGTCGAGAACATCAAAAAGCTCATCGACGCCGCCGCACTCGTCAAAATGAACACCATGCACTGGCATCTGACCGACGACCAGGGCTGGCGCGTTGAAATTGACAGCCACCCCGAGCTCATCACAGTCGGCTCCCGCCGCCGCAGCTCGGATTTCGGCCAGTACCACTTCGCAGAGGAATATTCCGGATATTTCACAAAGGATGAGATCCGCGAAGTAGTCGCATATGCCGACGACAACTATATTGAAGTTATCCCCGAGTTCGATATGCCCGGACACACGCTCTCCGTGCTCGCCGCCTATCCCGAGCTCTCCTGCAAGGGCAAGCCCCTCGAGGTCGGTACGAAGCAGGGCATCTATGACGATATACTCTGCGCCGGAAACGATAATTCACTGAAGCTCGTCTTTGATGTGCTCGGCGAGATGATCGAGCTCTTCCCCGGCAGATATTTCCACATCGGCGGCGACGAAGCGCCCAAGGTTCGCTGGAAGAACTGCCCGAAGTGCCAGGCGCGCATGAAAGAACTTGGTCTCAAGGATGAAGAGGAGCTTCAGGGCTGGTTCGTTCTCCAGGCTGTTGACTTCCTCAAAAAGCACGGCAAGACAGCTATAGTCTGGAACGAGAGTCTCAATAGCGGCATGATGCCCAACGACATTATCGTTCAGCGCTGGATGGACAAAAAAGACCGCTCCGTCGAGTTCGCAAACAAGGGCGGAAAGATGATAGTCTCCGAGTTCTATTATTACTACTGCGACTACCCCTACGGCATGACCTCGCTCAAAAAAACCTACAGCCTCGACCCCTATATCAAGGGCTTGACCGAGGAGGGGAAGAAGAACGTGTTCGGCGTCGAGTGCCCGATTTGGGCGGAGTATGTCCGCGACTTTGACAGGCTCTCGTATATGTGCTTCCCGCGCTTCTGGGCTGTTGCCGAGGCGGGCTGGACGAAGAGAGCCAATATGGATTACAACAGCTTTGAGGAGCGTTTTGAGGCTCTGCGCCCGATGCTCGAAAATATCGGCATAAAACCCGCTCCCCGCTCGGATTGGAATCCGAATCCCCTGCGCTGTCTCTCCGAACTCAGAAAATTTTTCAAGGGCACAGCCAGCGCGTCGGATATAAAAAACATGATTCACAACAACCACGCATAAATAATATAGAGAAAGCTCCGCACTCGTCTGCGGGGCTTTTTTTGTTTTGCGGCTCAAATCTTTTTGGCAAAATAACTAAAAATCTATTGTAACCCCCGCGGCAATAATATATAATTGTCATGTACCGCAGGTTAAAATTATTTTGACGGATAAATCAAAGAATTTTCCGAAAGGAGCAATCAAATGAGTCATGTAGACATCCGCTTCACGGACAAGAACTCCGAGCGCTTCATGCTCGCCAGAAGGGTCTACAAGGTCATCGAGGACCTTGAGAACGAATATCTCTACCCCGACAGCGAGACGCTCGGCGGCTTCAAATTCCGCGACGGGCAGTACAAATTTTCACAGATCGACGAGGGCGAATGGACGGACTTCGACTCGGAGAACGACTACTGGGGCTATAAAGAGGACTACGCGTGGTTCCGCCACAGCTTCACAGTTCCCGAGCGTTTTGCCGGCAGACCCGTGGTCTATCAGCTGACCCCCTCCGCAAGCGGCCCGTGGAATCGCAGCAACCCGCAGTTCATCATGTACTTCAACGGCGAGCTGCGCCAGGGCGGCGACTCGAACCACAGCGAGATACGCCTGCTCGACTGCGCCAAGGGCGGCGAGGAATTCGACTGCTGCCTCAACGCATATTCCGACGCATGGGAGTTCAAAGGCAAGCTCAGAATGGGCGCGCGCCTCAAGGTCGTCGATGACCTTGTCAACCGCCTCATCTTCGATCTCAAAACCCCGCTCAAAGTCGCATCTCTCTATGACGCGGACGATCTTCCGCGCATCGATATAGTCAAGGCGCTCAACGACGCCGTCAATCTTATCGATTTCAACACCGCCGATTATGATACTTTTGCGGCTTCCGCCGAGGCGGCAATCGACCTGCTCGACAGGGAGATATATTCAAAAGACGCCATGGACGCCACAGCCTGCTGCATAGGTCACACGCACATCGACGTCGCATGGCTCTGGAGACTCCGCCAGACAAGAGAGAAGGCCGGCCGCTCCTTTGCGACCGTCCTCAAGCTCATGGAGGAATATCCCGAATACAAGTTCATGTCCTCGCAGGCTCAGCTCTATGCCTTTGTCAAGGAGGACTATCCCGAGGTCTATGAGGGCATCAAGAAGATGATCGCCGCAGGGCGCTGGGAAGTCGAGGGCAGCATGTGGGTCGAATCGGACACCAACGTCACCTCCGGCGAATCCCTAGTCCGCCAGTTCCTGGTCGGCAAGCGCTTCTTCAAGGACGAGTTCGGCGTTGACAATAAGATAATGTGGCTCCCCGATGTTTTCGGCTACAGTGCGGCTCTCCCGCAGATCATGAAGAAAGCCGGAATTGACTATTTCATGACCACAAAGATATCCTGGAACGAGTTCAACAAAGTGCCCTATGACACGTTCATGTGGAAGGGCATCGACGGCACGGAGATTCTCTCTCACTTCTCGCCGAGCACCGACTGCTTCGACGAGGGAGACTGCTGGCAGACAACATACAACGCCTATCTCAACCCCGAGCACATCCTCGGCGGCTGGCACAGATACTCGCAGAAGGATCTCAACAAAGAGTATCTCTGCACCTTCGGCCACGGAGACGGCGGCGGCGGACCGACCCGCGATATGCTCGAAATGGGTCACCGCATGGCAAAGGGCATCCCCGGCTGCCCGAAGGTCAAGCAGGAGTTTGCAATAGACTTCTATCACGACCTTGAAAAAGAAGTCAAGGGTTCGCGCAGGCTGCCCAAATGGGCGGGCGAGCTCTATCTTGAGTTCCACCGCGGCACCCTGACCTCGCAGGGCAGAAACAAGCGCTACAACAGAAAGAGCGAGCTGCTCTATCACGATATGGAGACTATCTGCGCCATCGCCGATTCAAACGGCATCGCATCATATCCCCGCCAGTTCATCAACGACGGATGGAAGATAATACTCCTCAACCAGTTCCATGATATAATCCCCGGCTCTTCGATAAAAGAAGTCTACGAGGATTCCAAGGAGCAGTACGACAAGCTCATCTCCGAGGGCAAAGCTGAGATAGCCGACACTCTCGGCAAGATAGTCTGCACTCCGGACGGCAGCGCCCTGACCGTTTTCAACACCTTCGGCGCAGAGCGCGACGATGTCGTTATCACCGATATGCCCGCAGCCGAGCACTTCTCGATAGTCGACGCCGACGGTAACGTCATGCCGTGGCAGAAATCAGCCGACGGACGCCTTGTGTTCTTTGCAAAGGGCGTGCCCGCAAAGGGATACAAGACCTTCAGTATTGTTCACGGCGGCGAGTCCGGCGAGAACACCATTAAAGTCGAGAACAAGACTATAGAGAACAAGTTCTTCACCGTCAAGTTCGACAAGGACATGAACATCGCGTCGCTCATTCACAAGGCGACCGGCAGAGCAGTCGCGCCCGAGGGCGAAGTTCTCAATAAAATTTATGCCTATGACGACAGACCTTTCAACCACGAGGCATGGGATATCAAGGTCTATTTTGATCAGAAGTACACCGAAATAAACGATGTCAGCGCAGTCGATGTGACTGAGAGCGGACCTGTCCGCACGGTCATAAAGGTCACGCGCAAGTTCCTCTCCTCGACCATCGAGCAGAGCTTCATCTTCTACGCAGACCTGCCGCGCATCGATGTTGACTACACGGTCGACTGGAAAGAGAAGAAGATACTTCTCAAGGCGGACTTCCCCGTTGATGTCAACGCCACCGAGGCCACTTATGATATCCAGTTCGGCAACTACAAGCGCCCGACCCACCGCAACACGCTCTGGGATTTCGCGCAGTTCGAGGTCGTCGGTCACAAGTGGGTCGATCTCAGCGACAACAGCTTCGGTCTCTCCGTCCTCAACGACTGCAAGTACGGTCACGACATCAAGGACGGCCACATCAGAACGAGCCTTCTGCGCTGCGCGGTCAACCCGAACAGCGAGCAGGACAGAGAGATTCATCATTTTACATACTCCCTCTACCCGCACGCGGGCTCGGTCGACACCTCCGATGTTGTCAACCAGGGTTATTCGCTCAACCTGCCGCTCTATTGCGTCAGCGGCAAGGCGGCTCATGACAGCTACTCGCTCGTGAGCACCGACAAGGACAATGTCATCATCGAGACCGTCAAGAAGGCTGAGGACAGCGACGATGTCGTCATCCGCGCATACGAGACATGGAACAAGACGACCGACTGCGTCTACACCTTCGACCGCGCCCCGAAGAGCGTATATGTCTGCAACCTGCTCGAAGAAAACGAAGAGCAGCTCGAAGTCAGCGGCAACACCGTTTCGCTCAGATTCAAGCCCTTCGAGATAAAGACTGTAAAAGTCACTTTCTAAAATCCACAGCACAAAGCCCCACCCTTCAAAACGGGTGGGGTCATTTCATCGCAGCACAAGCATCATACCGCAAATGCTCAAATAAAATTCACGGCAAATTGCAAATCCGCTTGACAAAGCCCGGCACATTTGCTAAAATATCATAGCCGTTAAAAATACGGACAGGTATCGAAGTGGTCATAACGGCCCTGACTCGAAATCAGGTAGTCGCGCAAGCGGCTCGTGGGTTCGAATCCCACCCTGTCCGCCAAAAAAGCCTTTACGTTTTCAAGCGTGAAGGCTTTTCTTTATTTTGTCAACATTTTGTCAACAAAAGTTATTTCAAATCAGGCAAGATTGATGTATAATTGTTTCACAGACATTAATGCAGGCGGTGAAACGTGTGAACTCAAGCAAACATATGATAGTCGCCAACGGGCGGATAATTACCGAAGACATTACCGAGCTGAAATACAACGCCATAACCCAAAAGTATGAGGTAACCTTTAAAAATCAAAAGACATATTCATATAACTCAGAAAATATTCATTGGCTGAAAGACCCAGTAGTTCTGGATCCGCTGAATTATCACATATCACACAACGGGATTTCGCTTTGGGGCATACGCGCCATCTATGTTTTTACCGATATAAATCAGCGTTATTGGCACATTTGCTTTGAGAACGGCTCCGCGCGCGATTACAGTGAAGATGATTTGCAAATAGAAAAGTCTGTTCTTGATGATGAGACCGCAAAAAATGTCCTTGACTATCTTAAAAGGTCGGCGGAACTCTGTAAATTGAAAGCAGAAACCGGAGAGAAGCTTTTGCCGATTCAGTATGCCGGAATAGATTTCATCGACGAAACATCAGTGCTGGCGTATTACTTGAATCCTACTCTTTACACTGCCGCTTTAGCAAAGCCGACGCATCTTATTTTCCCGTTCGGCTGCAATGCGAGTCAGTTCAAAGCCGTAAAGAATGCGTTAGAAAATAAGCTCAGTGTTATCGAAGGACCTCCGGGAACCGGAAAGACGCAAACGATACTTAATATCATCGCGAACATTATCATCTCGGGCAAAACTGTGCAGGTCGTGTCTAACAACAATTCTGCGATACAGAATATATACGAAAAGTTTTCGGAATACGGGCTTGAATTTATTATCGCTTCACTCGGCAGATCCTCTAACAAAACCAAGTTCTTGACATCCCAAACAGATTCATATCCCGATTTCAGCGGATGGTTTTTCCGCGAGGCAGAACAGCCGGAGTTCATTGAAGAAATAGGCAGGCTCTCCGAACAGCTTCAAAACGTGTTTGAGATGCAGTCAAATCTCGCCGAGGCAAGACAGGAGCTCAACCAAATCATCACCGAACAATACCACTTTGAACAATATATCACAGAAACCGATTTGCTGGATCGTTCAATGATAATGATGCGCAGAACGGTTAAATCCTCCGATATTCTCAAGCTTTGGGAAATATGTAAGCGATACGCCGACAACGACAAAAAAATCCCGCTGATTTTCAAGCTGAGAAGCAGATTCAGATTTGGTATGTGCAAGTGGGATTTTTATAAAAACAAGCCCGAGCATATAATATCGGCTCTCCATGCACTTTTTTACAGAGCCAAAGAAGAAGAGTTGCAAAGAAGAATCAGCTCTATTGAAAACTCTCTGAAAAATATAAACGCACACCAGCTTCTGAATGATATGCAGACAAAGTCGATGCAATATCTGAAGCACCGATTGTATATTAAATATTCAAAAAATGAAAGCCGCCCAATTTTTATAGGAGATGATTTCTGGAAAAAGCCTTACGAATTTCAAGCTGAATATCCTGTGATACTCAGCACAACATTTTCATCTCGAAGCAGTTTATACTCCAGGGCTAAATTTGACTATGCAATAATGGATGAAGCCTCTCAGGTTGATATCCCAACCGGGGCGTTGGCTCTCTCAAACGCCAAACATGCGGTAATAGTGGGAGACTCAAAACAGTTGCCGAATGTTATAACTGACGAAGACCGAAAAATCGCCGATGCTATTTTTAAATCTTTTGAGCTCCCGCAGGGCTATAACTTTGCAGAAAACAGTTTTCTCTCTTCGCTATGCAAAGTTATCCCAAATGCTCCGAGGACACTCCTCCGAGAACATTACAGGTGTCACCCGAAAATCATAAATTTTTGCAATCAAAAGTTCTATAACGGCAATCTTGTAATTATGACGAAAGATTGCGGCGAATCTAATGTTCTGTCTGTTATCAAAACTTCAATCGGCAATCATTCGAGAGAACACATGAATCAACGCCAAATTGATATCCTTACAACAGAGGTATTGCCTAAAATAGAGTCCGTTCCCGGCAGCATAGGAATTATTGCACCGTATAACAATCAAGTTAACGAAATAAAGAGACAGCTCCCGGACAATGGCATAACAACAGCTACAGTTCACAAGTTTCAGGGACGCGAAAAGGATACAATAATAATGACAACCGTAGATGATAAGATATCGGATTTCACAGATGACCCATATCTTCTCAATGTTGCTATATCGCGAGCCAAGAAGCGGCTCATACTGATAACATCCGGCAATGAGCAGACAGACGGGCAGAATATACGCGACCTTGTCGACTACATCGAATATCAGAACTGTACCGTTACAGACAGCGCATTATATTCGGTGTTCGATTATCTCTACAGTCAGTACACTCAGGCAAGGCAGGACTATCTAAAGAAACACAAAAGGGTCTCCGCATACGATTCGGAAAATCTTATGTACGCACTCATAACCGAGGTTCTGAGCGAAAGCGAAAGAAATGGCCTTGATGTCATTTGTCACCAGCCGTTAAATATGATTATAAGAAATCCGCATCTTTTGAGCGATGAGGAATGCCAGTATGCGATGAACAGCTCAACGCATCTTGATTTTCTGATTTTTAATAAGATATCGAAAAAGCCTTTGCTCGCAATAGAAGTTGACGGATATTCATTTCACAAATCCGGTACAAGGCAAGCCGAGCGCGACAGGATGAAGAATTCAATTCTCGACAAATACGGAATACCTTATATCAGATTTGCAACAAACGGCAGCAATGAGAAAGAACTGCTGAGGCAAAAATTAGACAGCATTTCATGAGCTTTTACGTGTCTTCGGATTATATCTAATCTTCTCGACATCTTTTGACAATATACAGAAAACTTATTCAGTTTTTATCCACACCACGAATTTTTGCCGCACCTCTTCCCTCAATTTTGGCGGGCTTTCCCGCTTAGGTCACAGGCAGCACTTTCATTTACCAAAACCGCACCCCGTTTATCAGGCATTGCAGCTTGACAAGCGGGGTGCGATACTCGATGCCCAGCGGCTCCAGAACCTCATAGGCGAACTGGCTGAGATACTTTGTGACCATATTGGGCGTGACCTCCTGCTCCTTCATTTCGGTCAGCAGCTCCGTGGCCGTGCCCACCCATTCGGTGCGGCACTCCATAAAGTCCACCACCCGAAACAGAAATTTCGGCAGCTCTGTCTTGTGAATATCCTCGCTGTTTTTTCGATCTACCAGCACCCAAACAAGGTTATTAAACTGCAAGGTCAACTCCTGATATTCCATATCACGACCGCTGACCAAAAGCGTGGCGGCGTTTGTGCTTCGCTTGCGTTTGAACACATAATTGGTGTCCGCCGCACCGATAATTCCCGTCGAGCCGCTAACTTCATTAAAAGGATCATCGCTGTCCTTCAGCTTTCGCAGGTGGTGTACGAGAAGAACGGCAATGCCGTACTTGTCCGAAATATTTTTCAGTGCCGTCACATCGTCATAGTCGCCTGCATACATTCCGCTTTTCCCACCGGTGCTTTTTGAATCTCGCACCTTTTGAAAGGTGTCGATAATGACAAGCTTTGTTTTCGGAAAGTCGGAAAGATACTGTTCGATTTGCTGTTCCAAACCGTTGCCGATTTGAAAACTCGTTGTGGCAATTCTAAGTTCGGGCGGTGCTTCGTCGGTGATTTGATACAGGCGGCTTTGTATTCGTGCGTAGGTATCCTCCAAGCAGAGATAAAGCACATCGTTCTTGTGGGTTTCAAATTCCCACACGGGCTGTCCTCTCGCCACTTGAATACCGAGCCAAAGCATAAGCCAGCTCTTGCCGATTTTACTTGAACCCGAAAGCACACTTAGTCCTTGCGGTATCAAGCCGTCAACCACAAATAAGGTTTTTCTCATCGGCGTTGACAGCAGCGTGTCCGCATCAATCGTTTTCAGCTTTTCAACTTGCATTCTTCACACCTTCTTCCATAACATAATTGATGACATTGACCTTCGGAATCTTAAAAGCGTTTCCGATTTTAACGCCGGAGATATATCCGTTGTTAATCAGGTCGTATGCCAAGTGTCGGCTTACACCGAGCATTTGTTGAAGCTGAGCTACTGTAACAATGTCCGGATAGTCCGGGAACATCATCTTGTAAAGCTCTTTTAATTCTGTTTTTCTCATCTTCTTAACCTCCTTTGTGAGAAAAAAGCTGCACGGTATGTACAGCTATGTACGAGGCAATAGATAGAATGGAGGGTTCTTTCTGTTGCCTTTTCGCCGTTTTACCCGAATGTCGTTTTTGTTATCCCTGCCCCTGTCAAGCGGCGTTGCCCTGCTCACGTCGTCACAAGCTACATATCGTTTGCTTCCGTGTAAACACGAAAGCTCGCTCATTTCGCTGATCCTCCTCTTCCCCAAAAAGTCTTTTGACTTTTCGGGGACCCCGGTTATCGCAAGTCATATCCCATTCGGACGGTCATTCAGTTTTAGAAAATCAAATTTAGTGCAATTTTGATTTGCAATTTTATTATAGCTGTGTATTGACACGAAGGCAATACTTTTGTATAATGTTATTTGTAGTGATATGGATTTGCTAATTATTCAAAAATTCTCATTTTCTAAAACGGAGGTCTTAGCAATGAGCGAAAACATACTCCAAACAGAAGATAAATACAGTGCCGTGTCCTTTGGATTTGCTCCAAACAGATGGCACGTAACGAACGACGAAAAATCTTGCGTACTTTCTGTAAACGACGAATACAACTATTCAAAACTTCTTGAGTTGTATAACGCTATCGAGGTCGATAAGCGAGAAGCGATTACTTTGGCTGTTACCGGCAAAAAAGAATTTGCTTTATCGGATGGTGAACTTGCCCAAATTAAGCAGGATACTGCCGATACGCTTGCTCGTTTGCGAGCTGTTACACAAAAAATAAATTCTGCATTTGACTTTCTTCCTATGGACGACAGCAGAGCTTATATCTCACCGATGAACACCGCTTCTGTCTTTTTTTCACCGGGCGAAGGAATTTTGAATTTTCTCTATGCTGATTTTGATTCGGTGTATAATGAATGCCTGAATCGCACAAAAAAAGACTTGCCTGATGAGACAAGTCTTGATATTTCTTTACTGACCGAAAAAGAAAAGAAATTGTATTTTTATTTGGCTTTAACCGAAACGCAAAAACGCTTTAAGCCATTGATAGAAGCTTCACTGTTTACAGCGGAATTTCCGCCTATTCTGCTTCATTGCTCAAAGCAGGAGTTGACGGACTATTACCACTACCTTAAAAAAATGCAAAATAATCTATTGCATTTAATTGAAGCGACATTTGACGAGAATTTTTGCGACGGATTTTTCAATAACCTAACCCATAAAACGAGATTTGCAGGCTACTGCCGTAAGCACGGATTGCTGACAGAGCAAAAGCGAACGATTATGCATAGCATCAGCATTGTTGACGCAGAACATCAGGTGGAAAATGTACTTGAGGGCTGTGTAGAGACTGTCTCTTATACACATCTGACGCTGCCGAC
>ERZ1027256.584-NODE-584-length-13180-cov-5.940343_pt1 | contig 13180 bp, 9 predicted proteins | sample MGYA00519242_ERZ1027256 | MGnify/ENA primary metagenome ERZ1027256 (study PRJEB26926, sample SAMN06164394) | human gut metagenome | biome: ENVO:00009003; feature: ENVO:2100002; material: ENVO:00002003 | host: Homo sapiens | place: USA | collected 2012 ...
ACGAGATCTGCGCATGTCTCGTGGGCTCGGAGATGTGTATAAGAGACAGCCGAGAGGTGGTTTGAAACCGTCACCCCGACAAGCAGCCAGATGATAATCGATTTGCTGCAGATGTCCGTATTAAATGAAACGCGCGAGACTTTTATTGCAGTTGTCAGGCTGTAATAGAGGCCTCGTTTTTTTGTTTCGTTGGAAAGGGTGTCCATAGGAAACAAAACCCTCCGGGGGAAAAGCACTTTTCCGGAAAAGTCGCCTGACAGCGACCGAAGCTATTTACTTTACGAGTCCACCAGACCGGTGGAGAAAAGGAGAATGAGTATGTTTACAGGAATTAGTTTAGGAGTTGTTGTTGCCATAATCGCAGTGATCGCGCTGCTTGGAATTATCGCTTCCGGGTATGTGAAAGCACCTCCGGACACGGCATTTATTATTTCCGGCCTGCGCAAAAAGATCATTATCGGGAAATCGAGTATCAAGATCCCGTTTCTGGAACGTCTTGACAAGCTGAGCTTAAAGCTGATCCCGATCGATGTGAAGACAGAAGCAGCGGTGCCGACGGCGGATTACATCAACATTCAGGTGGACGCAGCAGTTAACGTCAAGGTTTCCAGCGAGCCCGAAAAATTAAAGCAGGCAGCAGAAAACTTCCTGAATCAGAACACCCAGTACATTGCGCAGGTAGCGAGAGAGGTTCTGGAAGGCAACATGCGTGAGATCGTAGGCCGCATGCGTCTGGAGGAAATGGTCAGCGACCGTCAGAAATTCGCAGACCTGGTAAAGGAAAATGCCGAGCCTGACCTGGCTGCCATGGGTCTGGACGTTGTCAGCTTCAATGTGCAGAACTTTACGGATTCCAATGGTGTCATTGATGACCTTGGTATCGACAACATTTCCCAGATCAAGAAAAAGGCAGCGATTGCAAAGGCTGAGGCAGAAAAAGAAATCGCGGTAGCAAAGGCGGAAGCGGATCGTCAGTCCAACGACGCGCGGATCAATTCCGAAAGAGAGATCGCCATCAAGAACAACGAGCTGGATATGCAGAAGGCAGAGCTTCAGAAAAACGCGGACAGCAAGCGGGCGGAAGCGGATGCGGCATATGAGATCCAGAAAGAGGAACAGCGAAAGACCATCGAAGTAACTGCGGCAAATGCCAACATTGCAAAAGAGGAACGTCTGGTGCTCTTAAAACAGCGTGAAGCAGAGACGATGGAAAAATCGCTGGATGCACAGGTTAAGAAAAAAGCGGAAGCGGAGAAATTCGAACGTCAGCAGAAAGCGGAAGCAGAGCTGTTTGAACGCCAGAAAGAAGCGGAAGCAAAGAAATTTGAAACGGAAAAAGCTGCAGAGGCGCAGCGTGCGAAGGCGGAAGCAGATCTGTTCTCTAAAGAACAGGAAGCCAAAGGTATCCGCATGGTCGGCGAAGCCGAAGCAGAAGCGATTCGCGCCAAAGGTGTTGCGGAGGCGGAAGCGATGGAAAAACGTGCGCAGGCTTATCAGAAATACAACAACGCGGCAATGGCGGAAATGCTCATCAAGGTGCTGCCCGATATCGCAGGCAAGATCGCAGAGCCTCTGACCCAGATCGACAAGATCACGATCATCGGCGGTTCGGACGGATCAAACGGAGTGGACCAGGTAGCAGGAAACGTACCGGCAGTGATGACAAAGCTGTTTGAAACCATGAAAGAAACCGTGGGCATCGACCTTGCGGAAGTTGTAAAAGCAGGAACCTATGATGCAAAAGTGAACCGCAATATCACGATCAACGCAGACGGAGCAAAGCAGGCAGCGGAAGTGTTGAAGCAGGAAACTGCTGCAGAAGCATCGGCGGAAATCGCAGAGTAAACAGCTTGGATTGTATTGAAAAAATGTTTTAAACGCATATAATAGAGATATGATAATTGGATGCGGCATACTATAAGGGGAGGTGTTAAATATAGCAACTTCGAGTATTAAAAAGAACTTTTTGGTTTCTGGAGAAAAACAGGCAGAATTGTTTGCGGATGCGATTGAAAGTTCCTATATGGAATCTCTCTGCAGAAAGACGGAAAATGAGTTGAGAATTACCCATCTGCGCGGAGCAGAAGACATCAGAAAGTTTATGGCGAAGAGAAAAGAGGTAAATGCTTAACGAGGTTACAGTGTTAAACATTCGTGAGTATTTGGCTGCAACAGAAAATGGAAGATTTGGAGAGGAGGAATTGAAAGAACTTCTCTCCGAATTTTCCTGCAGTAAAAGAAACGAATCACAGAGCGAAGAAATCGCAAAAACTGATTCAATTGCTAAAAGTTCTGTAACAGAAACTCCCGGCAAAGCCCCTAAAAAAGGCTCTGCCGGGAGTTTTTTACGTCCGATCCCAGGCGACAAAAGTGCCGCGACATATTCTTTTTTACAGAAGCGCTTACGCGTCCTTTCCCTGCCCCTGGGGTGCATTGCGCAGGGTATCCTTCTGCATCCATTTTCCACGCTTATAATAGAGGATAAACAAGATCGATGTAATAGTCCAGGTCAGTGGATAGGAAAATGCCACTGTTGCGACCTCGTGTCTGAGGGGAACGGCAATCGTGATCCAGAGGATCCTCAGGACACAGACTCCAAAGCAGGTCAGCAGCATCGGGAAAAAGGAATCCCCGCAGCCGCGGCAGGTACCGGAAAGAATTTCGATGCAGATGTAAGTAATGTAGGCGGGAGAAACGACACGTATCATGCCGATGCAGATGTTGATGACATTGGTATCGCGTGTGAATAAAAGCAGGATCGTTCCGCCGAAATTCAAAACGATAAAGCTGAGGAAAAGGCTGGTCACGGCAGCAAGACCGAGACAGATGCGGACACTTTTTTTGATACGGTCGTATTTTCCGGCACCGAAATTCTGCCCGGCGAAGGTCGTGATGGAAACGCCGTAAGCACCCATAATCATCCAGAAAATACTGTCCACTTTTCCATAAGCGGTCCAGGCTGCGATTGTATCGGTTCCGAAGGAGTTGATGGAAGACTGGATCAACAGGTTGGAAATCGAATACATTGCGGACTGCAGACCGGCAGGCAGACCGATTTTGATGATATCAAATAAAAGATCGCGGTGAAACCGGATTTTGGAAACGATCAGGCGATAGGAATCCTGTGTGCGCAGCAGGGCGATCAGGGTCAGAATCGCGGAGAAAAACTGGGACGCAATCGTCGCAATCGCAGCTCCGGCAACGCCCATGTCGAGCACGGCGACAAATAAAAGGTCGAGCACAATGTTGACCAGACAGGAAGCGATCAGGAAATAGAGCGGCCGTTTGGAATCGCCGACAGCGCGCAGAATACCGGAGCCCATGTTGTAGATCATGGACGGAATCGTGCCGAGATAATAAATTTTCATATAAGTCAGGGAAAGGGAAAGGATGTCGTCCGGCGTTCCCATCGCGGTCAGGGCAAAGCGTGCGGAAACAAGACCGATCAGCATAATTACAACGCCGCCTGCAATCGCCAGTGCAATAGCGGTATGAACGGAATCACTGACCCTGCGCCGGTTGTCTGCGCCGTAATACTGGGAAATGATAACAGTTGCACCGGAAGAAAGACCGACGAAAAATCCGACGAGCAGGTTGATAATCGTGGAAGCAGAGCCCCCGACAGAGGCAAGCGCTTCCTTACCGACAAAGTTGCCGACGATGATCGCATCCGCAGTGTTATAGAGCTGCTGAAAAAATGTTCCAAATAAAATAGGGAAAAAGAAAATCAGAAGCTGCTTCCAGATGACTCCTTCAGTGATCTGATTTGTTGTGTTTTGTGCTGCCTGCTTACTCATAAAGAAAAATAATCCTCCGTTTTTAATACTACACAAGGTCAGTATAGACTTGTCTGCAAAGAAACACAAGACACTATGTAAAACATCGAAAAAATGCTATACTTAGTGTACAGTTCACGAAGGGAGCGCCGCTTTATGAGTAAAAATAGAAATCGGACCAGACGGATTTACGGAATCATTCTGACATCGTTTATTATCATATGGATAGGAAGCGTTTCTCTTCAGATGCTGAGCAATCGGCATAATGCCTGGAACGCCAGCGAGATGATCCTGCAGCAGCTGGAGGATGTGATCGAAGAAAATAAAGAAAGCTATCAGACGCTTCTGGAAACCCTGAAGGAAGAATATACGCTGCGGGCAGAGACGGTGGCAAATCTCCTTGAAATGGAAGGAAGACTATATCAGACCACAGTGGAGTACCGTAAGATCGCAAAACAGCTGCGTGTGGACGAAATCCACATTTTCAATACGAGCGGCTGTATCGTTGCAGGAACCAATCCGGAGTATTTTGGCTACAGCTTTTCTTCCGGCGAGCAAATGGGATATTTTAAGCCCATGCTGACAGATAAAAAGCTTTCCATGTGTCAGGATATGGTGCCGAATACTGCAGAAGGGAAAATGATGATGTATGCCATCGTCTGGAATTCTTCCGGCACGGCCATGATCCAGATTGGCATTACCCCCAGCCGACTGCTTGCAAAAATGAACAGTGCCAGCGTGGAAAATCTGGTTCGGCAGATGCCGATCACCTCCGGAATGAATATTTTTCTGCTAAATGCCACCACAGGAAAAATGCTAGCAACCACGCGGCAGGATGTATTGCTCTATGAGCTGCAGGATTCCGATCGGCTGGAAGGAGGAAAACTGCAGGAAGGAAAGCGGTATCGGACCAGTGCGAAAATCAGTGGCAGAAAGCAGTATCTGGTCTATGAAAAATATGGGGAATATAATCTTGCAGTTTCCTACGGTATTTTAGAGGCGAACCAAAATCTGATCTATGTTGCAGCAACCATGTTTCTGGTACTGGTGCTTTCTTTTTTGATCATTTTTTATATTACGGAGCGCTCGGTCGCTGCGATTGATAAAAATGAAGAGGAGTTAAAGCAGGCAAAGGAGGCGGCAGAGCGTGCAAATGCAGCAAAAACCGGATTTTTGTCCCGAATGTCACATGATATCCGGACACCGTTAAACGGCATTATCGGAATGATCGAAATCAGCGACCGCCACAGGGAGGACAGAGCGCTGGTGGATGCAAACCGTGTAAAGGAAAAGGTTGCGGCAAATCATCTGCTGGAGCTGATCAACGATGTACTGGAGTTTAACAAGCTGGATGAAGAAAACCTTCAGCTTACAAAAGAACCCTTTTGCTTAAAAGAGCTCTGGCGGGAAATTATCACGATCGTGGAACCCCGGGCAGCAGATAAGGGAGTCCGTTTAACGTATGAGGAACAGACAGAAGGTAAAGCAACCGGCTGTGTGCTTGGAAGCCCTCTGCATGTCAGACAGATCTTTATCAATATTTTGGGGAATGCGATCAAATATACGGATGCCGGCGGACATGTCCTGTGTCAGGTGACTATAAAGGCGATCGGGGAAAGCCGGATATCCTGCCGAACCGTAATTTCGGATAACGGAATCGGCATGAGCACAGCATTTCTTCCCCACCTGTATGAACCCTTTTCACGGGAAAATACCGATGAGAAAAGTGTAACCCAGGGAACCGGACTGGGAATGTCCATCGTCAGACATCTGGTCGACAAGATGGGCGGAACGATTACGGTGGAGAGCGAGAAGGGAGCTGGAACCACATTTACGGTCACGCTCCTGTTTGAAGGACCCAAAGAACAGGAATGTAAGAAGATCGAAGAAGGGGATCAGAGTGCGGATATTACCGGAATGCGTGTGCTTCTTGCAGAGGACAATGAGCTGAATATGGAGATCGCGGAAACCTTTCTGACAGATGCAGGTGTACAGATCACAAAGGCATATAATGGAAAAGAAGAGGTGGAGCGCTATCTGGAGCAGCCGGCAGGTACCTTTGATGCGATCCTGACCGATCTGATGATGCCGGTAATGGACGGCTACGAAGCGGCGCGGGCGATCCGCAGCAGCGGCCGTGCAGATGCCGAAAGTATCCCCATCATTGCTTTGACGGCCAACGCCTTTTTGGAGGATGCAGAACGGGTGAAGCGGGAAGGAATGAATGAGCATCTGCCCAAACCGCTGGACGTTGGGAAAATGCTTTCCGTATTGGCAAAATACAGGAAATAGGGGCTGTGACGGAAGCATTTTTGGAAAGCTTTCCGGCTTGTCAAATACCCGGTTCTGACATACAATACTGATATGCGGCAGGAAATGGGGCCTTTTCGAATATGGAAAAGGAGATGGTGTGAAAAATAAGCGTGATCGCTTATTTTTCACACAGCTCTTTGTGCCGCAGGCGTCACAAAGTAGCCAGGATCGCAGCGCAGAACTGGAAGTTCTGCTCGCGGTTCCTTCGGCGCAAAGCGCCTGCGGAATGGAGGATAAAATGCCGATATTTCAAACAGTTGCTGCGGCATGCCGCGCCGCAGGAGAAAAATTGAGATCCTGGAAACAGAAAAAAAGAACAGACCGGCTTTGGAGAGTGGTTTTATGGGGAATTCTGTGGGCAACGCTATGCCCGACGCTAGGGGCCTGTGGGGCACAGCGGGAAGAGCTCTTTTTGTCGGAAAAGGAAAGCATAGCCTATGGGGATGGAAACCGCAAAGTAGAATCAAAGGTCGAAGACACGGACCAAAACCGCGAGGCTGAACCAAATGCCGGGAATACAGACCAAAACCGCGAGGCTGAGTCAAATGCCGGGGACACGGATCAAAACCGCAAGGCTGAGCCAAGTGCCGGAAGCACAGATCGGACAGAGCTCTCCGATGCTTCCTTAGAGGAAGCAAAAACCCTTGTGGTGCATATCTGTGGAGCAGTATCCGCTCCGGGGGTATATGAGCTTCCGGCAGGCAGCAGAATTATAGACGCCGTGGAGGCAGGAGGCGGTTTTTTGCCGGAAGCGGATGAAGCATGCTGCAACCTGGCGGAAGAAATCGTGGACGGTTGTCAGATTTATATCATGACAAAATCGGAAAGCTGCGCTGACGGACAGACAGAAAAGAAAGCCGGGATCCAGACTTCGCCGGACAGCGATATGCAAACGACAGACAGAAATGTGCGAAGCAACAGCGCTCCGGCCTTGGAGAACGGTCTGGTCAACCTCAACACAGCGGACGTTGCTGCACTCATGACGCTGCCTGGAATCGGGGAAAGCCGGGCAAAGGCGATCATAAGCTATCGGGAGCAGCATGGAGCGTTTGCGCAGATTGAGGATATCATGAAAATCAGCGGAATCAAGCAGGCTGCATTTTCAAAAATCAAAGACAAAATTACAGTTTAATCATAGACAGAAAGAATCCGGACAAACAGCGAGAAACGGATTGTCCGGTCGGGAAAAGGGAGAAACATGGCAAAGAAAGTTTTGGTTGTGGACGATGAAAAGCTGATTGTAAAAGGAATCCGGTTCAGTCTGGAGCAGGACGGAATGGAAGTGACCTGCGCATATGACGGAGAAGAGGCACTGCTGTGTGCGAAAGAGCAGAAATTTGATATGATTCTGCTCGACATTATGCTGCCAAAACTGAGCGGAACCGAAGTATGCCAGCAGATTCGGGAGTTTTCGGATGTTCCGATCGTAATGCTCACAGCCAAAAACGACGACATGGACAAAATCATGGGACTGGAATACGGCGCAGACGACTATATCACAAAGCCCTTTAACATCCTCGAGGTAAAGGCGCGCATCAAGGCGATCATGCGCCGCACCTCCGCGAGAGGACAGATTGCAAAGCCGGAAAGCATTCTGGAAAGCGGAGATATGCGCGTGGACTGCGAAAGCCGTCGCGTCAGCATTTCCGGCAGAGAGGTCAATCTCACTGCAAAAGAATTCGACCTGCTGGAGCTTCTGATCCGCAATCCGAGTAAAGTCTACAGCCGTGAAAAACTGCTGAACCTCGTCTGGGGCGCAGACTATCCCGGGGATGTCCGCACCGTAGATGTCCACATCCGCCGCCTCCGCGAAAAAATTGAAACCAACCCCAGCGAACCCCGCTACGTCCACACCAAATGGGGAGTGGGATATTATTTCCGCGTTTAGGTGGAGGCATCCATGAACACAAGCAGCAAAACCCCCGGATTATTCCGGCGGCTCACTTATAAAATTCCGATCTTCCGCAGCCTGAAGGCCTACATTTTCCTCCTGATGCTGATCATCGGAATCGTGCCCAGCGACATCATGCGGCTGGGCATTCTGAATAATTACGAAGAACGTGCGGTGAATCTGCGCGGCTCGGACGTCGCGTCCCAGTACCGGATTATCGCAAACCACCTGGTCAATTACAACTACCTGCAAAATCCAACCTCCGATGTCGTCAATGCCGAGCTGGAGCAGATGTCCAACCTGTATGACGGCCGTGTGCTGATTATCAACAGCAATTTCCGCATTGTGAAAGACACCTACGCCATGAGCGAGGGGAAAACGATGATTTCCGAGGAGGTGATCAAGTGCTTCCGCGGGGAAAGTACGACCCGCTACGACAAGACGAACGGCTATATCGAGATGACGGTTCCGATTACGGAGACGGTAGACGGGGAAAAAGGGCAGACGAGCATCGTACGCGGCGTGATTCTGGCCAGTGCATCGACAGACAGCATTGCGACGACGCTGGACATCCTGAGCCGGAAAGCCCTGATTCTGGAAATCGTGATGGGAATTATCATTATCGGCATCGTCTTTTTCTTCTCGCACATCCTGATTATGCCCTTTAAGCGCGTAACCCAGGCGATCAGTGAGGTCAAGGACGGTTTCACGGACGAGCCGATTTCCGTACCGGATTATCTGGAAACCGAGCATATCGTGGATGCCTTCAACCAGCTGCTGGGCAGAATGAAGGTCATCAACGATTCCAGGCAGGAATTCGTATCGAATGTCTCTCATGAGCTGAAAACGCCCATGACCTCGATCAAGGTGCTGGCGGATTCCCTGAATCAGCAGCCGGACGTGCCGGTGGAGCTGTATCAGGAGTTTATGCAGGACATTACGGAGGAAATCGAGCGGGAAAATAAAATCATCAACGACCTGCTTTCCCTTGTAAAAATGGACAAAACCGAAGGCTCAATGGACATTTCCGCAGTGGATATCAACGAGCTGTTGGAAACGACGCTAAAGCGCCTGCGTCCCATCGCCCGCAAACGGGACATCGAGGTGGTTCTGGAAAGCCTGCGCCCGGTTACGGCAGAGGTGGACGAGGTCAAAATGTCTCAGATTTTCACGAACCTTGTGGAAAATGCGATTAAATACAATAAAGAACACGGCTGGGTCAAGGTGCTTCTGGATGCGGATCATCAATTTTTTACAGTAGAGGTTTCCGACTCCGGCATCGGTATCCCGGAGGAGGATTACGAGCATATTTATGAACGTTTTTACAGAGTAGATAAATCGCATTCCCGTGAAATCGGCGGCACCGGCCTTGGACTTGCGATTACCAGAAATGCGATCCTACTGCACCGCGGTTCGATCAAAGTGAGCAGCGTGGAAGGACAGGGCACGACCTTTACGGTGAAAATCCCCTTGTCCTACATCAAGTGATTTCAGAAAATTTGGAGAAAACTATGTCAGGAATCAAAAAAATGCGGGCGGCTGCACTGCTTTTGGGCTGCCTGCTGTTGACCGGAATATTTGCCGGGTGCGGGAAGAAAGAAGAGACGCCTGCAAATACGGTCAGCGTTTATTATATTAATAAAGAAGAAACGAAAATCACGGCAGTGGAAAAAGAGCCGGAGGGCGACACCCTTTCCAAACAGGCGGAATGGGGTATTTCCCAGCTGAAGGAAAATCCGGTAGAGCTGTCTTTGCGCTCACCGATAAGCGGTTTTACGATCAACAGCTGGAATGTCAAAGACGATCAGCTGGTGCTGGACATGAGTGTGGAATATAAAAAGCTGTCTCCATCCTCAGAAGTGCTGGTTCGGGCTGCAATTGTGCGCACGATGACGCAGCTGGAAGGAATTTCCTATGTTTCGGTGACGGTCGGTGGAGAAGCACTGACGGACAGCCTCGGCAATGTGGTCGGCCCTATGACGGCAGATCTGTTTATCGACAACGCCGGAAATGAAATCAATGCATACGAAAAAACGCGCCTGCTTCTTTACTTTACCAATGAAAGCGGCGAGCGCCTGATCGGTGTCCAGACAAAACCGGTTGTATACAGCAGCAACATTTCCATGGAAAAGCTGGTGGTAGAGCGGCTGATTGCCGGACCGGATGCAGAAAACGAAGAGCTTTACCCGGTCATCAACCCTGCGACAAAGGTGCTGGGTGTGACGGTAAAGGATGGGACATGTTATGTAAACCTGGATAACGGTTTCCTGACACAGACCTACAATGTTTCCGCAGAGGTTCAGATCTATTCCATTGTCAACTCTCTGGTAGAATTGTCGAACATCAACAAGGTGCAGATTGCGGTAAACGGGAATACGGATATGATTTTCCGGGAAAAAATTTCACTGTCTAACGTGTTTGACCGGAACCTTGATCTGGTTTACGAAACGGAGGAATTACAATCATAAAAAATTGTAGAAGACCGCTGTGCGCGGCAATCCTGATTTTCCTGACCCTCTATCTGGCAGCGCGTCTGCTGCCGGAGTGGGTGGGAACGGACGCTGGCACAGACACGTCAGAGAAAGCACCCATTGGCGGGCGCACCTCGCTTACACAGCTTGACACCTGGCTGGAAGCCATGGATGGCGAAAACCTGTGCCTGACGGGCAAAGTCACAGACTGCTGGCAGCCTGTAGATGGAGCGCAGGAAAACGCCAGCTTTCTTTTAAAAGACCTTTCTATCGAGGCGGATGCCTCATCTTTTATTTTTTCAGGGGATTCGGCGGAAACGACCGATAACCTGTCACAGATATTCGGTTCGGCAGATGCGGACCAGATGTCAGTTCTCATTTCTTCTCAGAAAACAACCTCACAAATCAATGAAATGCAGGAAATATTCGGGAAAAACGCGAGTGCGTTGTGCTATTTGCAGGAAGACGAAGCGCTTCCAAAGGCAGGCAGCTATGTTCGGGTTTTCGGTGAAGTGTCGCCATTTTTGCAGGCAACGAATCCTGGAGAATTCGACACAGCAGCCTATTATCGGAGAAAAGACTGCCTGTTTGCGCTGAGAAAAACAAAAATTACCGCTCAGACAAAAAACTATGGACGGCTGGAAGAATTTCTTTCACAGCTGCGCTATGAATCGGAGGTATTGTTCCGGAAGCTGCTGGGGGAAAAGAACGGTGCGACCGCATCTGCCATGGTGCTCGGACGGAAAAAAGGAATGGACAGCGAAGTAAAAGCGTTATACCAGGGCGCAGGAATCAGCCATCTGCTGGCAATTTCCGGACTGCACCTGTCCCTGATCGGCGCAGGACTGTTCGGACTTTTGAAAAAAGTACGGCTTCCGGTTACTTTGAGCGCCGGAATTTCCACATGGATTCTGATTGTATACGCGCAGCTGACCGGAATGGGCATTTCTACCCGGCGCGCCCTTGTCATGTTTTTGCTGTTTTTGGCGGCGGGACTGCTAAAGCGCACGCCCGATCTGCCAACCTCCCTTGCGGTTGCTGCGTTGCTTCTGCTTGTGCCCAAGCCACAGCGGATTCTGGATGCAGGCTTCCAGCTTTCTTTTTCGGCAGTGCTCGGGATTGCAGGGATGATTCCGGTTTTGCAGGATGGCTGGGAGGACGCAGTACCTTCGCTGCGAGTCACCGATGGAGTTGCCGGGTGGAATATTGCCCGGGCTGTCGTCGTCCGGGCCTGCCGTCTCCTCCGCAAAAATATCCTTGCCGGTCTGGGCATTACCATGACGATGCTGCCGTTTCTGCTGATTCATTTTTATGAATGGAGTCCGTGGTCGGTACTGCTGAATCTGGCAGTCATTCCGCTGATGGGAATCTTGCTGCCGTGCCTGATCGGACTGCAGCTGGTCGCCCGTCTGACTGCGCTTGCCCACTGCCTGGAGCTTCCCCAGCACCTTCTTTGCACCGCCATCGAAGCGATTTTTTCCTGCTATGAGCAGCTGTGCCGGTTTACAATGGCGCTTCCGGGCAGTATCCTGCACACCGGATATCCAACCTGGCAGGCACTGACCGCGTATACCATCGGACTGATTGCTTTGGCTGTGTCAGGCAAAAAACTCCGTCCGCACCTCCGGCTTGCAGCAGCTGTGTGTCTGATGGGGATTTTCCTGATCCGCCTGCCGGGTGAACTGAACGTCACGATGCTGGACGTCGGGCAGGGAGAGTGCGTTGGAATCGAAACCCGGGAGCATCATGTATATCTGGTGGATGCCGGAAGTACGTCGAAGAAAAAGACCGGACAGTACCAGATTATTCCATGGCTGAAATATATCGGGACGCGGAGCGTGGAAGGAATTTTCATCACGCACTGGGACGAAGACCACATCAGCGCGGTAGGGGAGCTGTTGGAGTGGTCGAAAAGCAGCCGGGTCAAAATCCGGCGCATTTTTCTGCCGGATGTGGCGCTGAAGGATGAAGTGCTGGAAACGCTGCTGCAGCAGATCGAAGAGGCGAACGTCTCCGTGGAATATCTTTCTGCGGGAGAGCACATGACCGATGGCGCGCTGCAGATCTCCTGCCTGCACCCCTATGCGAAAAAAGTGCCGGAGGATCGCAACGATGCGTCGCTGGTGCTGCGCCTGTCACAGGGCGATTTTCAGATGCTGCTGACCGGAGATCTGGAAAAGAGCGGCGAAGACTGGCTGGTAGAGCAGGTGCGACCCGCCGTGGAGCAGCCCCAGCCAGTCGCGCAGGAGCAGGCACTCCCGTGTGTGCCGTCAACCCAGTCTGCTGCACAAAATTCCCTCCGCTGCACCATCCTCGACGCCGGGCACCACGGCGCGTCCAACGCGACGGGAGAAGCACTGCTGGATTTGGCACAGCCGGAGCTGGTCCTGATTTCCTGCGGCAAAAATAACCGGTACGGGCATCCTGCGCCGGAAACGCTGAAACGCCTGGAAGAGCGGGGAATCCGCTGGTATTCCACGGCGGAAGTCGGCGCAATACAGGTGCATGTTGGAAAGAAAAAAGTGAAAATAGAAACAAGTCGGATTGGACAAAAATAAGTCATATAGAACTAAAAAATACGAAAAACCGTTTGCGTAATAAAAGAGAAAAGACTGCAGAAAAAGTAAAATCAACTATAAAACAAACAGAAACACACATTTAAACGAATTCTAAAAACGGAAAACGGAAAATAAACGATATAGCAACTGTCTCTTATACACATCTGACGC
>ERZ1027256.599-NODE-599-length-13010-cov-6.446391_pt1 | contig 13010 bp, 6 predicted proteins | sample MGYA00519242_ERZ1027256 | MGnify/ENA primary metagenome ERZ1027256 (study PRJEB26926, sample SAMN06164394) | human gut metagenome | biome: ENVO:00009003; feature: ENVO:2100002; material: ENVO:00002003 | host: Homo sapiens | place: USA | collected 2012 ...
CTCGTGGGCTCGGAGATGTGTATAAGAGACAGGGCTAAGGAGATCGAGCGCGCAGGCGTTATGGTCGCCGTCGCCGATGTTGAGGGCAAGAAGGTCAAGATCATCTCCAATGGCATGGTCGATCCAATGGACTATGTGCCCGAGGGCGTGACCAAGGAAGAGCTTCTTGAAGCCGGCATCAACGAAAAGGTTCGCTTCCAGATAATCACCGAGATAGTCGACGAGTGCGGCGACGACAAAGAGGCTCTTCTCGAGCAGCTCAGACTCCGCCACGACGACCTTATCCCGAACCACATCATAATCGACGATATCTTCTCTTCGATAAACTATATCAACTGCCTTGCAAACAAGATAGGCACCACGGACGACATTGACCACCTCGGCAACAGACGTATCCGCTGCGTGGGCGAGCTGCTCCAGAATCAGTTCAGAATCGGTCTGTCGAGAATGGAGAGAGTTGTCCGCGAGAGAATGACTCTTCAGGCTCAGGAGAAGGAGGAGAACATCACTCCTCAGGCTCTTATCAACATCCGTCCTGTCATGATGGCGATAAAGGAGTTCTTCGGTTCTTCCCCGCTGTCGCAGTTCATGGATCAGATCAACCCCCTTGCGGAGCTGACTCATAAGCGCCGTCTTTCCGCCCTCGGTCCCGGCGGTCTTTCGAGAGACCGTGCAGGATTCGAAGTCCGAGACGTTCACTACTCGCATTACGGCAGAATGTGCCCCATCGAGACTCCCGAAGGTTCCAACGTCGGACTTATCTCCTACCTTGCAACTTTCGCGCGCATAAATGAATACGGCTTCATCGAGGCTCCGTTCAGAAAGGTCGACAAGACCACCGGACGCGTCACTGACGAAGTTGAGTATATGACAGCCGATGTCGAGGACGACTACATTGTCGCCCAGGCGAACGAGCCGCTCGACGAGAACGGAATGTTCGTCCATGAGAGAGTCAACGCAAGACACAGGGACGGCTTCCTTGAGATCGACCGCATGAAGGTCGACTATATGGACGTCTCTCCGAAGATGGTCGTCTCCGTCGCAACTTCGATGATTCCGTTCCTCGAGAACGACGACGCAAACCGAGCCCTCATGGGATCGAACATGCAGAAGCAGGCGGTTCCGCTGCTCAAGACCGAGAGCCCTATAGTCGGCACCGGTATGGAATATAAAGCGGCTGTCGACTCCGGCGTTGTCGTGCTTGCAAAGCACTCCGGCCGCGTCACAAAGGTCGATGCCGAGCAGATCGAGATTCTCAGCGACGAGAACATTCTCGACCATTACGATATAATCAAGTTCATGCGCTCCAACCAGGGCACATGCGTCAACCAGCGTCCGATAGTCACCCTCAACCAGCGCGTTGAAAAGGGCGACGTAATAGCCGACGGTCCCGCAACGGATCACGGCGAGATATCCCTCGGCAAGAACGCCCTTGTCGGCTTCATGACCTGGGAAGGCTACAACTACGAGGACGCGGTTCTCATCAACGAAAAGATGGTTCGCAACGATGTCTACACCTCGATTCATATCGAGAAACACGAGATCGAAGCGAGAGATACAAAGCTCGGACCCGAGGAGATCACAAGGGATATCCCGAACGTCTCCGACGACCTTCTGAGCAACCTTGACGAGCGCGGCATAATCCGCGTCGGCGCCGAAGTTCACTCCGGCGACATCCTTGTCGGTAAGGTAACGCCCAAGGGCGAGACCGAGCTGACCGCAGAGGAGAGACTGCTCCGCGCCATATTCGGCGAGAAGGCGAAAGAGGTCAGAGACACCTCCCTCAAGGTCTCCCACGGCGAATACGGCATTGTCGTCAAGGTCGAAGAGTTCACCCGCGAGAACAGCGATGAGCTCGCACCCGGCGTAAACAAGGTCGTCCGCTGCTATATCGCCCAGAAGCGTAAGCTCTCCGTCGGCGATAAGATGGCAGGCCGCCACGGCAACAAGGGTGTTGTTTCAAGAATACTTTCTCAGGAGGATATGCCCTTCCTTCCGGACGGCACGCCGCTCGATATCGTGCTCAACCCCCTGGGCGTTCCCTCCCGAATGAATATCGGTCAGGTGCTCGAAGTGCATCTCGGCTTTGCCGCGAAGCATCTGGGCTACAAGGTAGAGACCCCCGTCTTCGACGGCGCGCACGAGGAGGATATCCGCGAAGCGCTCAAGCAGGCAGGACTCAGAGAGGACGGCAAGACGATACTCTACGACGGACGTACCGGCAGACAGTTCGATAACCCCGTCACCGTCGGCGTCATGTATTACCTCAAGCTGTTCCACCTTGTTGACGATAAGATTCACGCACGTTCCACCGGCCCGTACTCGCTCGTTACGCAGCAGCCCCTCGGCGGTAAAGCCCAGTTCGGCGGCCAGCGTTTCGGTGAGATGGAAGTCTGGGCTCTCGAGGCTTACGGCGCTGCCTACACCCTCCAGGAGATACTGACAGTCAAGTCCGACGATGTTGTCGGCCGTGTCAAGACCTACGAGGCGATAGTCAAGGGCAACAACGTTCCCAAGCCCGGCATTCCCGAGTCGTTCAAGGTTCTCGTCAAAGAGCTTCAGTCACTCTGCCTTGATGTCAGCGTTCTTGACGCGGACGGCGAGGAGATTGACCTCAAGCAGACCGACGAGGAACTCGGATTTGCACCTTCAGACGATAAGGCATTCTCCTCCGTCAACGACGCCGGCACTGCAGGCGGCTACGGCACGGAAAACGAAGAGGGCGATATCTTCAATGTCGGCTCCGACGAGGACGACGATGACAGCGCCGATTTCGCAGACGATGCCGAGGGCGAAGATGACTACTATGACGGCGACATCTTCTCCGACAGCGAAGGCGAGCTTGACGACTACGACGACTGAGAACAGTCACCTTAAAAATATATTTTAAAAAGGGGCAGTCAACGGATGGAAAACAATACCTTTGAATCCATAAAAATAGGTCTTGCGTCTCCCGATAAGATCAGAAGCTGGTCTTACGGCGAGGTCAAGAAGCCCGAAACCATCAATTACCGCACACTCAAGCCCGAAAAGGACGGACTGTTCTGCGAAAGGATATTCGGACCCCAGAAGGACTGGGAGTGCCACTGCGGCAAATATAAAAGAATCCGCTACAAGGGCAAGATATGCGAACGCTGCGGCGTTGAGATAACCCGCTCCAAGGTTCGCCGCGAGAGAATGGGTCACATCGAGCTTGCAGCTCCCGTTTCCCACATCTGGTATTTCAAGGGAATACCCTCAAGAATGGGTCTTATCCTCGATATATCGCCGCGCAACCTTGAGAAAGTTCTCTACTTTGCGATGCATATCGTTATCGATCCCGGCACAACGGATCTTAAAAAGTATCAGGTCCTCGACGAGAAGGATTACGACGAGTACCGCCTGATGTATGAGGACGATTTCAGGGCAGGCATGGGCGCCGAGGCTATCAAGGAGCTTCTTGCCGAAATCGACCTCGACCAGCTCTCCGCGCAGCTGCGCGAGGAGATAGAGAACGCAAGCGGTCAGAAGAAGGCCAAGGCTCTCAAGCGCCTTGAGGTTGTCGAGGCGTTCAGACAGAGTGGCAACAGACCCGAGTGGATGATTCTCGACGTGCTTCCGGTTATCCCGCCGGAGCTTCGTCCCATGGTTCAGCTCGAGGGCGGACGTTTTGCAACGAGCGACCTCAACGATCTTTACCGCCGCGTTATCAACAGAAACAACCGTCTGCGCAAGCTCCTTGAGCTCGGCGCACCCGAGATAATAGTCCGCAACGAGAAGCGTATGCTTCAGGAAGCTGTCGATGCTCTTATCGACAACGGCCGCCGCGGCAGACCCGTAACCGGTCCGAACAACAGAGCGCTCAAGTCGCTCTCCGATATGCTTAAAGGTAAGCAGGGACGTTTCAGACAGAACCTGCTCGGTAAGCGTGTTGACTATTCCGGACGTTCGGTTATCGTCGTCGGTCCCGAGCTGAAGATCTATCAGTGCGGTCTGCCGACCGAGATGGCTCTTGAGCTGTTCAAGCCCTTCGTTATGAAGAGACTTGTCCAGACCGGCAAGGCGAACAACGTCAAGTCCGCAAGAAAGATGGTCGAGCGTCAGAATCCCGTTGTCTGGGATGCTCTCGAAGTGGTTATCAAGGATCACCCCGTGCTCCTCAACCGCGCTCCCACACTTCACAGACTCGGTATCCAGGCTTTCGAGCCCATCCTTGTCGAGGGCAGGGCCATCAAGCTTCATCCCCTCGTTTGTACCGCATTCAACGCCGACTTCGACGGCGACCAGATGGCAGTTCACGTTCCGCTTTCTGCGGAGGCTCAGGCTGAGGCGCGCTTCCTTATGCTCGCCGCCAACAACCTCCTCAAGCCCTCCGACGGACGCCCGGTCACCGTTCCCACGCAGGACATGGTCCTCGGCTCCTATTACCTCACCCTTGAAAAGCCCGGCGAGCCCGGCGAGGGCAAGGTGTTCAGAGATGTCGATGAGGCTACCATGGCTTACGACGACGGCACCATCGGACTCCATGCGAGAATCAAAATCCGCATGACCAAGGAGATTGACGGCAAGCCCGTCAGAAAGCTCGTCTCCACCACCATGGGACGCGTTATCTTCAACGGACCTATCCCGCAGGATCTCGGTTTTGTTGACAGAAGCGATCCGGAGAACGACTTCAAGCTTGAGGTCGATTTCCTCGTCAATAAAAAGAAGCTCGGCGAAATTATCGACAGATGCATCAAGATTCACGGCACCTCGATAGCAGCCGATATGCTTGATAAAATCAAGGCTCAGGGCTACAAGTACTCGACCCGAAGCGGTATCACCGTCGCTGTCTGCGACGCTACCATACCGCCGCGCAAGGGCGAACTCATTGCCGACGCCGAGAAGGACGTCGCCGAGATCATGGACAACTATGAGAACGGTCTTCTCTCCGATGAGGAGCGCACGAACATGGTCATTGAGACCTGGGAAGACTGCACAAAGAGAGTTGCCGCAGAACTCAAGGCGAACTTCGATCCCTACAACCCGATCAACATGATGCTTGACTCCGGTGCGCGAGGCAACGACAGCCAGCTGCGTCAGCTTGCAGGTATGCGCGGACTTATCGCGAATACAGCAGGTAAGACGATTGAAATCCCCATCAGAGCCAACTACCGTGAAGGTCTTAATATACTCGAATACTTCATCTCGTCGCGTGGTGCGCGTAAAGGTCTTGCCGATACCGCACTTCGTACCGCGGACTCGGGTTACCTTACCAGACGTCTTGTCGATGTCTCGCAGGATGTTATCATCCGCGAGGAGGACTGCGGCTGCACAGAGGGCTCGGATGTCTACGATATCTTCGACGGAAAGCGCCGCATAGTCAGCCTCACCGAGCGTCTTACCGGCCGCTATCTGCTCAACGACTTTGTCGACGAGGATACCGGCGAGCTTATCATGAGCAAGGATAAGATGATGAGCGAGGACGACGCAAAGCGCGTCGCCGACAAGGTATACGAGTACCACGACAGAAAGGTCGCCGCGGGCGAAGAGCCCGAGGGCAGCCTTGCAAAGATAAAGATCCGTTCGCTGCTTACCTGCCAGTCCGAGCACGGCGTCTGCATCAAGTGCTACGGCGCGAACCTTGCAACCGGCGAGCCTGTTACGGTCGGTGAAGCAGTCGGTATCATCGCGGCTCAGTCGATAGGCGAGCCCGGTACACAGCTGACGATGAGAACGTTCCACACCGGCGGCGCGAAAGACCAGTCCGATATCACGGAAGGTCTTCCCAGAGTCGAGGAGCTGTTCGAAGCGAGAAAGCCCAAGAGCCTCGCTCTTATCAGTGAGATCTCCGGTACGGTTTCCGAGCGCGAGATTAAGAAGGTCAGAAACATCATCGTCACCGATCCCGAGACCCTCGAGGAGAAGGCGTATCCCATCCACTACGGTATGCGCGTCAAGGTTGAGCCCGGCGATCACATCAACAAGGGCGACACCATCACCGAAGGTGCTCTCAACCCGCACGATATTCTCGCAGTTCTCGGCGTTGAGGCTGTTCACGATTACCTCATCCGCGAGGTTCAGAGAACCTACCGTATGCAGGGTGTTGACGTCAACGATAAGCACATCGAGGTCATCGTCCGTCAGATGATGAAGAAGGTCAAGATAACCGATCCCGGCGATACGACTTTCCTGCCCGGCGCTGTTGTTGACAAGCTCGAGCTCAAGGCGGAGAACGCACGCGTCGCCGCCAAGGCTCAGGAGACAGGCGAGGAGCTCGCAGAGGCTCAGTGCATGCCCGTGCTCATGGGTATCACAAAGGCTTCTCTTGCAACCGAGTCCTTCCTCTCGGCCGCATCCTTCCAGGAGACGACAAGAGTCCTCACCGACGCCGCCATCAAGGGCAAGAGCGATCCGCTGCTCGGTCTCAAGGAGAATGTCATCATCGGCAAGCTCCTACCGTCGGGTACCGGCATGAAGTGCTACAGCGATGTTCAGGTGCTTCCCACTACGGGCATCTTCAGCGACCTTGCCGAGAAGCTCGAAGAGGCGGAGAACCAGGAAGAAGCAGAATAATAAACAACCATCGAGCCGGAGTCTGCCGCTTTTGCGGGGGACTCCGGCAGCGGTGACTATAAAGAGATGAGTTTATTGGACAAAAATCATATATAATGCCCCGATAAACGCCGAATATTTTGTCATTTGACGAACCGAAAAGGTTGACAAACAGAACCTTCAGCGGTATAATTTTAAATTGTGATGTCTTGTGTTTTGGGATAATTATGCCCGAAGCGCGGATTTCATATATAAATCTTAGAAAGGAGATGTACTGCTTGCCAACGTTTAATCAGCTTGTGAGAAACGGAAGAGAAACTCTTGAGAAGAAACCCAAAACCCCCGCGCTTTTGAAGGGTCTCAACTCCAAGAAAAATGTCATGACCGACACTGCTTCTCCGCAGAAGCGCGGTGTTTGCACAGCGGTTAAGACCACCACCCCCAGGAAGCCCAACTCGGCTCTTAGAAAGATCGCCAGAGTTCGTCTTTCCAACGGCATCGAGGTTTCGGCTTATATCCCGGGCGTCGGTCATAACCTTCAGGAGCACTCGGTTGTTCTCATCCGCGGCGGCCGTGTTAAGGACCTTCCCGGTGTGCGTTACCACATCATCCGCGGAACGCTCGATACACAGGGCGTCAACGGCAGAATGCAGGCCCGTTCCAAGTACGGTGCCAAGCGTCCGAAGGCTGCCAAAAAGTAATTCCGCATGATGCGGAAAGCTTAAGAGACAGAATCTTCTTGCAGGTGATTACTCCAATGCGAGAGTGCATTGAAATACATGCCTCCCATTGACACCACGAGAGTTTTGTCACTCGAGTACCTATGATATCATTACTATGAAGGAGGGAAGCGAAGTGCCAAGAAGAGGCAAGATAGCAAAACGTGACGTTTTGCCCGATCCGCTTTACAACTCAAAGCTCGTAACACGCCTTATCAACAACGTCATGATCGACGGTAAGAAGGGCGTCGCTCAGAAAATCGTTTACGAGGCTTTCGACATTATCCGTGAGAAGACCGGCAAGGAACCGCTTGAGGTTTTTGAGGCCGCTATGGAGAATGTCATGCCCGTTCTCGAAGTCAAAGCTCGTCGAGTCGGCGGTGCAACCTATCAGGTTCCCATGGAGGTTCGTCCGGAGAGAAGACAGACCCTCGGTCTGCGCTGGATAACCCTTTATTCCCGTCAGCGTTCCGAGAGAACGATGAAGGAGAGACTTGCTAACGAGATCATGGATGCCGTCAATTCGACCGGTTCGGCATTCAAGAAGCGTGAGGATACTCACAAGATGGCAGAGGCCAACAAGGCATTTGCACATTTCAGGTGGTAATTTCACCTATATATTTTGCTATTCGCACAAAGGCGAGATACGGAGGTTTTTATGCCGAGAGAGGTTTCACTGGAAAAGACCAGGAATATCGGAATCATGGCGCATATTGACGCAGGCAAAACCACCACAACGGAGCGTATCCTGTTCTACACAGGAAAGACCCACAAACTCGGCGAAGTGCATGATGGTGCTGCGACAATGGACTGGATGGAGCAGGAGCAGGAGAGAGGTATAACCATTACCTCCGCTGCAACCACTTGCTTCTGGAAGGAACACCGTATCAACATCATCGACACTCCCGGCCACGTGGACTTCACCGTTGAGGTTGAGCGTTCTCTGCGTGTTCTGGACGGTTCTGTTACCGTTCTTTGCGCAAAGGGCGGCGTTGAGCCCCAGTCCGAAACCGTCTGGAGACAGGCGGACAAGTACCAGGTTCCGAGAATGGTCTATGTTAACAAGATGGACATTATGGGAGCTAACTTCTATAATGTTATAGACATGATGAAGGAGCGCCTGAAGTGTAACGCAGTTCCGATTCAGCTCCCCATAGGCGCGGAAGCTGACTTCAAGGGAATCATCGACCTTGTTCAGATGCAGGCTGATGTCTACTATGATGACAAGGGTCTCGACGTCAGAGTCGAGGAGATCCCCGAGAACATGAAGGAACTTGCACAGAAGTATCATGATGAGCTCGTTGAGCACGTCGCCGAACAGGACGACGAGCTGCTCGAGAAGTATCTCGGCGGCGAGGAGCTCACCATTGATGAGATAAAGACCTGCATCCGCAAGTCTACTATCGCCAATAAGATGGTTCCCGTATGCTGCGGTACTTCTTACCGCAACAAGGGTGTTCAGCAGCTGCTTGACGCTATTGTTGATTACATGCCCGCTCCGACGGATGTCCCGTCGATAAAGGGCACGAACCCCGAGACCGGTGAAGAGGAGTTCCGTCATTCTTCGGATTCCGAGCCGTTCGCAGCTCTTGCTTTCAAGATCGCGACCGATCCCTTCGTCGGTAAGCTCTGCTTCTTCAGAGTTTATTCGGGCACAGTCACCACCGGCAGCACTGTTTACAATGCTACCAAGGACTGCAACGAGCGTCTGGGAAGAATCCTGCAGATGCACTCCAACCACAGAAAGGATATCGACTGCGTTTACGCCGGAGATATCGCTGCGACTATCGGTCTTAAGAACACCACTACCGGCGACACGCTCTGCGACGCCAAGGCTCCGATAATCCTTGAGTCCATGGAGTTCCCCGATCCCGTTATCAGGGTCGCTATCGAGCCCAAGACCAAGGCAGGCCAGGAGAAGATGGCTATCGCGCTTGCAAAGCTCGCCGAAGAGGATCCGACCTTCAAGTGCTATACTGATGAAGAAACGGGTCAGACCATCATCGCCGGCATGGGCGAGCTTCACCTTGAGATAATCGTTGACAGACTTCTTCGTGAGTTCAAGGTCGAGGCTAATGTCGGTAAACCCCAGGTCGCATACCGCGAGACCATCACCAAACCCGCAGAGAGCGATACCAAGTATTCGCGTCAGTCGGGCGGCCGCGGACAGTACGGTCACGTCAAGATCCGCATCGAGCCCAACCCCGAGAAGGGTTACGAGTTCGTCAACGAGGTCGTCGGCGGCGCTATCCCGAAGGAATATATCGGACCTGCAGAGGCCGGTATCAAGGGTGCAATGCAGTCGGGCGTTCTCGCAGGCTTCAACGTTGTTGACGTCAAGGTCACTCTTTACGATGGATCTTATCACGAGGTCGACTCCTCCGAAATGGCGTTCAAGATCGCCGGTTCTATGGCGTTCAAGGATGCAATGAAGAAGGCAGCCCCCGTGCTCATGGAGCCCATCATGAAGGTCGCCATTATCGTCCCCGAGGACTATATGGGCGATGTTATCGGCGATGTCAACTCCCGCCGCGGACAGATCGAAGGCACCGAGATGCGTACGGGCGCAGTGCAGATCAATGCATTCATCCCGCTGTCGAACATGTTCGGCTACGCTACCACCCTTCGTTCCAAGACGCAGGGACGCGGTCAGTATGTCATGGAGCCCAGCCACTACGCCGAGGTTCCGAAGTCCATTGCTGAGACTGTCATCAATGACAAGTAATTTTTAAAAAGCACTTGAATTTTCAGGTGTAAATTGATAGAATAGTTTTATGCTGATGCATGAGACAATTATTTAACCAATTAAAGGGAGGAAATTCCAAATGGCAAAAGCTAAATTCGAAAGAACTAAGCCCCATGTAAACATTGGTACCATTGGTCACGTTGACCATGGTAAGACCACTCTTACCGCTGCTATCACCAAGACTCTCGCTATGAAGGGCGAGGCTGAGTTTGTTGATTACGCTAACATCGATAAGGCTCCCGAGGAGAGAGAGCGCGGTATTACAATCAACACCGCTCACGTTGAGTATGAGACTGCTACCCGTCACTATGCTCACGTTGACTGCCCCGGCCATGCTGACTATATCAAGAACATGATCACCGGTGCTGCTCAGATGGATGGCGCTATCCTTGTTATAGCTGCTACCGACGGCCCCATGGCTCAGACCAAGGAGCACCTTCTTCTTGCCCGCCAGGTTGGCGTGCCCTATATCATCGTCTTCATGAACAAGGTTGACCAGGTCGACGATCCTGAGCTCCTTGAGCTTGTCGAGATGGAGATCCGCGATACTCTTAACGAGTATGGCTTCCCCGGCGATGACACCCCGATCATCAAGGGTTCTGCTCTTAAGGCTCTTGAGTACAACGGCAATGATCCTGACGCCCCCGAGCTTGCTTGCATCTGGGAGCTCATGAACGCTGTTGACACTTATATCCCCACTCCCGACCGTAAGGCTGACCTGCCTTTCCTTATGCCTGTTGAGGATGTCTTCACCATCACCGGCCGTGGTACTGTTGCCACCGGTAGAGTTGAGCGTGGACAGCTGAGAACCGGCGACGAGCTTGAGATCGTTGGTCTTAAGGAAGAGAAGGGCAAGACTGTCTGCACCGGAATCGAGATGTTCCGCAAGACCCTCGATTACGCTGAGGCCGGCGACAACATCGGCGCTCTTCTTCGTGGTGTTCAGAGAAATGAGATCGAGCGTGGACAGGTTCTTTCCAAGCCCGGCACCATTCATCCCCACACCAAGTTTGTCGGCCAGGTTTACGTCCTTACTAAGGACGAGGGCGGCCGTCACACTCCGTTCTTCAACAACTATCGTCCCCAGTTCTACTTCAGAACCACTGACGTTACCGGTATCATCTCCCTTCCCGAGGGCGTAGAGATGTGCATGCCCGGCGACAACATTGACATGTCTGTCGAGCTTATCGCTCCCATCGCTATCGAAGAGGGTCTCCGCTTCGCTATCCGTGAAGGCGGCCGTACCGTCGGCTCGGGCGTTGTTATCAAGATCAACGAGTAATTAATGCCCTTTTGATCCCGTAGGTTTTCCTGCGGGATCTTTTTTTATGCCGATTTATCTGTTTTTAATAATCAATAACCCAAAAGTACGGGCGTTTTTATTGATTTATCTCGGCGGGTATGATAAAATTAATTGAAAATTTTATCACAGGAGTGAAGTAAATGGGAAAGTTAAACAATATCGACAAGGCCGCAGAGGGTAAAGGTTCCGGCATCAACACACTCTGGCAGTTTGTCAAGTTCATCGTCGTCAGCCTCGGCGCCTGCATTGTTCAGGTTGCATCTCTCGCGATTCTTTACAACATCCCAGCAATCAAGGCTCTGAGCACGCAGGCATTCCACTGGTTCGTCTTTGACTATCCGGTCATCGAGGGTCAGCGCTGCGGACTTGCGCTCTTCATTGCATTCAACGTTTCGAACCTTCTGGCGCAGATAGTTGCATTCTTCATCAACAAGGAAAAGACTTTCAACTCGGGCTCCAACACCGCTATTACTCTGCCCATATACATAATCTTCACCCTTGCTCTCGTTTGCTTCTCTGCGTGGTTCAACCCCGTAGTTTTCGAGTTCTGCACCTCGAAGTTCCATCTGAACAGCGGTCTTTCGCTTACAATAGCTACCGCCGTTTGCTCAGCTCTCCAGTTCTTCCTCTATTTCCCCGTGGATAAGATTCTTTTCCACAAGAAAAAGGAAGACAAGAAAGCAAAATAATCAAAAAATAAAAAGGGTCGGCGCAGATGTGCCGATCCTTTCGCTTTGTTAAAACGCACCCTCCGCTTTTACGGAGGGTGTTGTATTTTATTTTCAGCCTCTCAGCCACTCAAGAGCCGCTTCAAGAGGGGAGTCGGTGGCGACATCCGGCTCGATTGGTGTTTCTTTGAATATCTCGCCGGTGCGCGCCTTGTCGAACGCGACGGTCAGATACATCTGCGCGCCGTCATACATGTTGTAGAGCATGTTGACGCTCGTGTAACCCGCGGTCGGTGTGCCGAAAGTCCTTGTGTTTTCGAGTCCTCTGAAGCAGAGCGTCAGAGCTTCGCCCGAGCTCGCAGTCATGTCGTCGGTAAGTATCGCAACGGGTACATTCAGCTTCTCTTCGGGATAGAGGCTCTTGCCGCCCGTGCCCGCATTGCTGACAACGCCGTTTTTGAGCGTGACCGGGATATCGTAGCTGCGGTAGTGATAATAAACTAACTCGCCGTCTGGGAGCAGCGACGAGACAGCCGTCGCCATCGGACCCATGTCACCGCCGGTGTTGCCGCGCAGGTCGAGCACAACGCCCTTTATTTTATCGCGGTTCTCGTGAATGAAGTCCTCCGCGACTTTTGCGTATTTCTGTCCCGCTTCGGCTGTGCCGAGAAAATCGGGGAGCTTTATTATAGCAATATCGCCGTCGAGCGAAACGGTGGGCAGAACCTCGTCATAGCTCTCGGTTGTGTCCTGCGATTCCGATTTAGTCATTAGCATCGAGTGCTTGCCGCCGCCGACCGAAAGTGCCTTTCTGATGGCGTCATATGTGTCGTCATAGCTCTTGGCGTTTTCTATCATCTTCAGGCACTCATTGTATGTGCTCTTCCACTCGTCGTTTTCGGCGAAAATTCCGTTTTTGTCTATAGTGGAGAGGGCGTTTTTGCCGTAGGTCTCTGCCGACGGCGGGACGAGATAAAATCCGAATGTCGGTCCGTATTTCATAACAACTGCCCTGTCTCTTATACACATCTCCGAGCCCACGAGACATGCGCAGATCTCGT
>ERZ1027256.602-NODE-602-length-12933-cov-6.807812_pt1 | contig 12933 bp, 10 predicted proteins | sample MGYA00519242_ERZ1027256 | MGnify/ENA primary metagenome ERZ1027256 (study PRJEB26926, sample SAMN06164394) | human gut metagenome | biome: ENVO:00009003; feature: ENVO:2100002; material: ENVO:00002003 | host: Homo sapiens | place: USA | collected 2012 ...
ACGAGCATTTTTGTGAAATATGACGGGAAATTTGCAAGCAGATGGCGTGCAAAGTTGCCAGACGCTCTTTGTGCGGTATTGCCTAAAGATTGGAGGAAAACTTATGAAGAAAAAATTTGTGAAGCGAGTGATCAGCATACTTCTGTCCGTTGCTGTACTGTGCTGTGCTGCCGGTGCGGAAGGATTGCTTATCAGTGCAGAAAACCGCTATGACATTACCTTGACCATTACATATCCGAGATCAGGAGAGGCTCCGGAGATACCGTCCGATTTTGAAAGCCTTTCTTCTCTGGATCTCACCTATCTTGGGTGCGAATGGAAAACTGCCGATGATACGGAACAGTGGGACGACGGCACAGAATTTATCGAGTGGATGTATACATTTGTGAACAGCAGGAATTATAACAGCCTGAACACTTTTGAAGATGGGATCATGTACCATCAACGCACCTATTTTAAGATCGCAAATGTTTCTGTATCCGGCGAAGATGAGGCAGCCGTCACTCTGGTGGACTCTGCAACAAATCAGCAATTTAATTCATCTGAAGTCTATCTGATAAACGGCGAGGAGCTTATCAGCGAGCTCGGAGGAGCAGTAGCTTTACCTTCCGGTATAACGGCAAACGATTCATTAATGTATATTGACACAGGTGCCCTAATTGGCTCACCTTGGGGACATATGCATACCGAAAGCTCTGAATACACATTTGACGATCAGAACCATTGGAAGGTGTGTCCGGAATGCGGAATCAAGCTGGTAGATACCGTTTGTAATCACAGCAGTTCTTATGGCATACTTGAAAGATGGACATCTACACAGAGTGCAACTGAAACACGAGAAGGCATTTGGCAGAAAACATGCAGTTCCTGTATGTATGCATACGACACTGTAACATCTCCTGCTGTTTCTGAGCAGACCATTGTTTCCAGCTACGAGGAATTACAAGCAGCACTTGCAAAAGGCGGAAAGCAGTGGATCACCTTAAAGAAAAAAAGTTCCGAAAACACATGGATTTATCAGGAAGATATGGAAAGTGATGATATGCTGGTTCTGGATGATCCAGATGCCGACATCACGATCGACCTGAATCACTGCAGTGTGATTCGGGATACAGGCAGATACGATAATGCCTTGTTCGACATCCGGCAGGGCAAGCTGCGGATCTTCAGTACACAGCTGACGGGCATTCCGGCAAATGATTGGAATATGCAATTCCGGAGTGCAGCATATACGTCCTGTTTGTTCCGCGTTGGAAAAAATGGTGCCCTGCATCTGACAAATATAAGTGGTGCTACGCCTTATCAGGGCATGGCTTATGGACAGCCCATGATCATTTCCGAAGGCAATCTGCAAATCGATGGCGGGCATTACCGCAATATGATCGACACGTTCTCTCCCGACAAAGAAACGCGCGGAGCAGCAATTTTGATCGATGGCGGCACCGCGGTTATCAACGGCGGCAAATATGAAGGCACGGCATGCGGCGTGGCTGTACGGAATGATGCTCAGCTGACTGTAAATCATGGATATATCGGCAGTTCGGATACTGGCTTGTACATTGGAGGTAGTGCAAATGCAGTAATCAATGACGGAGAATTTGACCGCTATGAAACAACTTCCTCCTCTTCCAAATCTCAGAATTGTGCTGTGATGATGGAAAGTTCTGGTGATCTGACGATACACAACGGTAACTTTTACGGAGCAAAACAGGGTTTGTTCCTGAAATCGGCAGGACAGGTTACCATTTGGAACGGTTCTTTCAAAAGCAGGAATCCCAGAGAAGCCCAACAGGCAGCTATGGTGATTTCCGATATGGAAAACATGAATGTCACAGTCTACAACGGGACATTTTCAGGGACAACCGGAATACGGTCCAACGTAAAATTCTCGTTGAAAGACATTCTTCCGGACAAGAATGGCAATGGCATGAAAGCTATGGATAATGGTGTGGGGATCGATCTCAACACAGAAGCATTCATATTTGGCGAAAACCGTCTGACGATTGAAAAATCAGTTCCTATAATCACGAAACAACCTCAGGATGTAACGTTGATTTCGGGCAATGATGCAAGGTTCTCTGTAGAAGCAATTGGTGCCGTGCGTTATGAATGGGAAATATTTGATGTAGAAGATGAAACACAGCAGCCCTATTCCAGAGAAACTGTACTGGCACACTGCTCTGGTGTCAACAGCTTTGAAGAAAGTACATTTCAGATCTATGGCGTTAGCTCCTGGTTTATGAATAAGGCAGTACATGTATGGATCAAAGGCAAGGACGGCAGTGTCACCTCTCACACAGCATATTTTAACATCATTGTCAAACCTCCTGCAGAAGTATCTCAGCTTAAAAACGTGATCGTTGCTCCCGGCGGCACTACGTTTTTCACTTTTGAAACTTTGTATGCAGATGAATTTCGCTGGTATTTTACCAATTACGAATGGGATCAGATAGATAATGAAGAACTGTTGGAATATAAATGCGACGGTCGCACATTGACGCTGTACAATGTTTCTGAGTTTTGGGACGGAGAAACTGTTTATTGTGATGCACTCAATGAATTGGGGTCTATTACCTCGGATAAAGCAGTTATCACAGTAGGTGTTGCAGGCGATGTAAATACAGATGGGAAACTGACCGCTGCAGATCTGGTAATGCTTCAAAAATGGCTTATCCAATCCGGATCTATCAACAATGGCCGACTTGGCGATTTGGACGGTAATGGTATTCTGAATGGTATCGACTTGACGATGCTTCGAAGCCTGCTGATCCGCTGACTGCAAGCAAATAAATCAGAGCACACCAGGAAAAAATACACAGACAGTGATTTTCCCCCTGATGCTTGTTTGAAAAATTCGTACATTTGTCAAAACACTCATAAATCACATAAAGGCAACACCGCACAAGTTCTGTGTGGCGTTGCCTTTACTTTTTTACACGGCATTCCTTTTCAAGCAACGGGAAGTGAATCCTTCAAAAATATTGTTTTTATCACGAGGAATGTTGTAAAATTTATACATGATTTTCTTGCTTTCAGCAATCCGTACAAATTCTCTGAAATCAGGATTTAAAGATGGGATCCCCCGCCTATTCGGGGAAAAGCAGTTCGGAGCACCAAATCCGGATGTAACTCAAGGATCACCCCCGCCTATGCGGGGAAAAGTCGGAAATGGACTGAAATCCAACTTCATACATGGGATCACCCCCGCCTATGCGGGGAAAAGTAGCCCTTTTCGAAAGAACGCCGCATGAACTCAGGATCACCCCCGCCTATGCGGGGAAAAGTGCACAAGTTCGGCAATGTCAAGGATCAAGTCGGGATCACCCCCGCCTATGCGGGGAAAAGACGCTGAACCGAAAGGGACAGACCAGAAATTTAGGATCACCCCCGCCTATGCGGGGAAAAGCCGGTAAAAATTAGTAATGACGGATATGTAACAGGATCACCCCCGCCTATGCGGGGAAAAGTGCACCTTTGTTCGGCGGTAGTTTGCAGTGGAAGGATCACCCCCGCCTATGCGGGGAAAAGGGGTAGATGCCTACAGATTTTACAAGAACAGGAGGATCACCCCCGCCTATGCGGGGAAAAGCGACAATAAAGTCGGCGAGATCGCGGAGTGGGAGGATCACCCCCGCCTATGCGGGGAAAAGGATTCTCCGCTTTTGAATTCTACGTTGATTTTGGGATCACCCCCGCCTATGCGGGGAAAAGACAGAGAACCGGCAGACACCGGCTGCACAGACGGGATCACCCCCGCCTATGCGGGGAAAAGCAGCTACACGACAGCAGCGGAAAGTGAAGAAAATAGGATCACCCCCGCCTATGCGGGGAAAAGTTCCAATACACGACACAGTTTTTTTCCACGTTGGGATCACCCCCGCCTATGCGGGGAAAAGCATGGAACTTTCATCTAACATAATGGTATCAAAGGATCACCCCCGCCTATGCGGGGAAAAGGCAAGTACAAAAGCTTGGGAACTATGGGGTACGGGATCACCCCCGCCTATGCGGGGAAAAGTTTATCCTCGCCGTCAACGTGACGCTTTATAGCGGGATCACCCCCGCCTATGCGGGGAAAAGCATGGTTATTATACCATAGAGGTGAATTATTTAGGATCACCCCCGCCTATGCGGGGAAAAGATAATCAAATTATTAAGCAACAACAAGAACTAGGGATCACCCCCGCCTATGCGGGGAAAAGCTGTAAAGTTTCATGTAGCCATCGCCTCCTTTAGGGATCACCCCCGCCTATGCGGGGAAAAGTAGATCAGCAGAGTATGCTATGCTCCTGTAAAGGGATCACCCCCGCCTATGCGGGGAAAAGCCCGCTTTTCCAAAATGTCCGCCAGTGTATCGAGGATCACCCCCGCCTATGCGGGGAAAAGGCTGACACTGCACAAAATCTGGCAAACAGTGCGGGATCACCCCCGCCTATGCGGGGAAAAGGTTTTCCATACATAATCACCTCAACTGGTAGTAGGATCACCCCCGCCTATGCGGGGAAAAGGATACCGTACTTTGCAGCCTGCTTCACAATCTCGGATCACCCCCGCCTATGCGGGGAAAAGCTTAGTAGGTGTGACGATCTTCGTTCCGGAGTAGGATCACCCCCGCCTATGCGGGGAAAAGTCTTCTCCATCGCAATAATCAGGATCAAAACGAGGATCACCCCCGCCTATGCGGGGAAAAGGCGACCATGCGGCGATTTAGCTGCACACTGTCGGGATCACCCCCGCCTATGCGGGGAAAAGTACGCGAAACGCTTCATATCATAAACAACTATAGGATCACCCCCGCCTATGCGGGGAAAAGTGGTTTTGTTGTCATATGACTTTGTGCTTCCTGGGATCACCCCCGCCTATGCGGGGAAAAGGTGGACTCCACCTTTTCGCTGCTGATCGTCAGGGGATCACCCCCGCCTATGCGGGGAAAAGTCCTCTGGTATCGTGACTTCTGTCCCGCCGTTGGGATCACCCCCGCCTATGCGGGGAAAAGTCGGAAATGGACTGAAATCCAACTTCATACATGGGATCACCCCCGCCTATGCGGGGAAAAGTAGCCCTTTTCGAAAGAACGCCGCATGAACTCAGGATCACCCCCGCCTATGCGGGGAAAAGTGCACAAGTTCGGCAATGTCAAGGATCAAGTCGGGATCACCCCCGCCTATGCGGGGAAAAGACGCTGAACCGAAAGGGACAGACCAGAAATTTAGGATCACCCCCGCCTATGCGGGGAAAAGCCGGTAAAAATTAGTAATGACGGATATGTAACAGGATCACCCCCGCCTATGCGGGGAAAAGTGCACCTTTGTTCGGCGGTAGTTTGCAGTGGAAGGATCACCCCCGCCTATGCGGGGAAAAGGGGTAGATGCCTACAGATTTTACAAGAACAGGAGGATCACCCCCGCCTATGCGGGGAAAAGCGACAATAAAGTCGGCGAGATCGCGGAGTGGGAGGATCACCCCCGCCTATGCGGGGAAAAGGATTCTCCGCTTTTGAATTCTACGTTGATTTTGGGATCACCCCCGCCTATGCGGGGAAAAGACAGAGAACCGGCAGACACCGGCTGCACAGACGGGATCACCCCCGCCTATGCGGGGAAAAGCAGCTACACGACAGCAGCGGAAAGTGAAGAAAATAGGATCACCCCCGCCTATGCGGGGAAAAGTGAAATGCGCTTGTAAAGAGTGGAACCGCCCTAGGATCACCCCCGCCTATGCGGGGAAAAGTAACTACGACGTTGCAAAAATCAACGACGGCGGGGATCACCCCCGCCTATGCGGGGAAAAGGCTGTTCTTCAAACCACGTTTTCACATACGCATAGGATCACCCCCGCCTATGCGGGGAAAAGTCCCGCTTGTCACAAGCATTGCCATTGTGATGGGGATCACCCCCGCCTATGCGGGGAAAAGCTGGAGAAGCATGGCAGAAAAATAACCAATCTAGGATCACCCCCGCCTATGCGGGGAAAAGGCGGTGTAAAGGTCTTGTCTGCCACCGAACGCAGGATCACCCCCGCCTATGCGGGGAAAAGGTCGTCGATATTGTGTACCAGCTGCAACAGGAAGGATCACCCCCGCCTATGCGGGGAAAAGCGAAAAAGCCCGAAATTGCGTCATTTTCACCGGGGATCACCCCCGCCTATGCGGGGAAAAGCCAGTTCTTGTATTTTGCATTCTGCAACCGTCAGGATCACCCCCGCCTATGCGGGGAAAAGGTTGTAAAGGTACTGGCTAACATGCTGAGAGAGGGATCACCCCCGCCTATGCGGGGAAAAGTAGTCTTTTCCGATGCATACGACAATCTGTTAAAGGATCACCCCCGCCTATGCGGGGAAAAGAATACTTGCCGGCTATCAGCTTAGATACATGTAGGATCACCCCCGCCTATGCGGGGAAAAGACTAAAAAGATCCCAAAACAGCGTTACTTTTTCCATCAGCCTGCTTCATTTTCATTTAGTTTGCAATACACCTGATACAAAAGCTGACAGTCTGCCAGTGCACGATGCTCCTGTTTTGCCGGAATTCCCAATACGTTTGCTATTGTTTCGAGTTTATAACTTCTCAACCCCTTTATTTTGCTTTTTGCAGCCTGCATTACATCATAAGTATCCATTTCTGGAAAATCCATGCCATTTCTTTGACTTTCAGTTTCGAGAAATTTTTTATCAAAATCAATACAATACCCCAAGACCATGCTGCTTCCTATAAAATCATAAAATGCAGCTAAGGCATCTTGAATAGGAATCCCATTTGCTTTGACAGATGCATTCTCAATTCCCGTCAATGCAGTGATCGTTTCAGGAATTTCATTCTGAACCAGTATCAGCTGCTGATATTCGTCCACACACTTTCCGTCCTGAACCCGTATTGCTCCAAGTTCCAGAATTTCATCTTTTTCAGCTGCAAGACCTGTTGTTTCGATGTCGATCATTACAAAAGATTCTTCCACGCTGTCGGCATCTGAACGGGAACCAGATCTTCTGCGTTTCTTTGCTCCCATTCGCTGTTTTGCAGCATTGCTAAAGCCTGCTTTTAAGCCACTCTCCGCAGCGTTATGACGATGCGGATGCTTCATTAGTTTTATGCCGTCCAGATTGACCGGCTCCCATGCCGTGTTATGCACATAGAAATCCATATGCTGCTCATTGTTCGCAGTAAACACCATCGTAGCTTGTCCGTCACGGATATTCTCACAAACTCTTTGCCAGAGTGCTTCACGAACTCTGGCACTCACACGACCCACATAAACACCTGTATTGATCTCAAGCAGCCATTTTGAAAGATCTCCACGCAGTTTCGGCGGACAATTTGCTATCGTAAGTACAATCATATTTCCTCCTCATACTTACCATAAGAAATGCCGTACTCCACATGTTCTTTCAAATTGTCCCACAAATAAACAACTTCCTGCTGCTCCTGCGGCTGGGATTCCTGCAAAAGATATTTGACATCTTTCACCATTCGCTCCAACAGCTTGGTTTCCGAAAACACATTCCGAACCCTTCTACGCATGATATTGGGAAGATCAGGCGGCTCCTCTGCTGCCAGTTCAAAGGCAAGCGGAATCGTGACCTCTGCTTTATACAAGTCTGCAATGTCATAGGCAAAGGAAAATTCATGCCCGACATGGATAAATCCCAGACTTGGTGCACAGCCCAGTGCAGTAATTACCGCAGAAGCAAGCCCATAAAGGCAGACGTTTCCGGCAGAAAGAGCCTGATTCACCGGATCGCTTGCAGAAAAGTCTTCTGCATCATACTTTCTCCCGTCCCACGAAACGTCCCATTTTTTTGCTTGCTCCCGATAGATTTTTCGCATTCGTGCACCTTCACGTCCCCGCAGCTGCTGCAATGTCATGCCTGACACATCTGCATCTGCAAACCGCATCTCGTACATTTTGCGGACAACATCAAGGTGCTTTCTGGTGTTAGAAACCAATTTTGCCTGTTTTTCCAGCAACGTGCTGTGAGAATTCAGAGCTCTCCCATGTGCATAATATCGCACCCCATGTTCTCCGACCCAGATCACACTGATCCCCGTATCACCGATCAGTTCCATGGCTCGATGAGAAATGTCTGTCCCCGGTCCAAGCAGCAGCACAGTAATTGCTGCCGCCGGAATGTACAGCGTGCCTTCCAGATCGCGTGCTGTGATCGCACCGTCTTCCCGATGGATCTTGCAGTGTTCCAGATAGAGAAACGTCATACGGTCGTTGATCGTCGGAAGTGCTTGCAAATCCGGCTTTTCCATACCGTTTTGTTCTGCCATCAGTGCTCCCCTGCCACGGTCAGCATTCCAAGTCCATATGCCTTTCCTCTGCCGATTCCCTGCATAAGGGACAACCGAAAGCATTCGGCATCTGTCACAGTCAGAACCCCTTCATATGTAACTGCCAGTATTCGCACATACTGCCTGCTGTCCCCTTTTCGGAAACGATACCATTTAGATTCTGTTACAAGCCACTGGTCTTCTTCCAGTGCAAAGCCATGTTTCGCCGCCTGTTTTTCCAGCCATTCTTCCTGATACGCAGTCGTAATATGTGCAACTGGTTTTCCTCTTTTGGACTGTGCGATCTTCTTATAAACAACCGGATTGGCTTTCAGCCGGAACTGCCACTTACTTCCGTTTGTGATCCTGTCAAGCAGAACATCATATTTTTTGGTTTCTGCACATGTCCCTGTGCCAAATTGCCTTACAACTTCCGAAAAATCCAGCGGAGATTCTGTCAAAATCAGAAGATACTGATTTCCATTGAGGGTATCCAATCTCCAGAGTTTCCGCGTTCTTCCCTCCGGCTCTGCACATTCAATGGCACCGTGAAACAATTTCGGTGCCACCAACGCCTGCATGGTTTTCGTCTTTGTCAGATCTAATTGAATTCTTGTCAGATACATACGACACCTCACAATTCCGAAAACGGGTCATGTTCTTTGCCGGTGATGATCTCTTCGCACTTCATACGCCAGCCATGCTGTCTGTGCAGCTGGGAAAACGACTGCGGAACGTCCTGCACCGGAATACCGCCAAACGGCACTTCATAGGCAATGCGGAATGTGCCGGCTTTCTCGTTGCAAAGAGGCGGTTCTTCTTTCAGAACTGCTTCCAGACTTTTTTCCCGTACACCCCATACGATCGGAAGTGTCGGCGGGCACGATTTTCTGCCGAGATACAACGGATAGACCGGATGCTGCAATGCCTCTGCAATTTTCTGCAAAAAGGCAATGTCCTCCGATTCCAGTGCTACCAGAAAAACTGCATCAGAAAGATAGTTCCGTTCTGTAACATCTGTTGTTTTGGGAGAATGCACCATATGAAAGTCTTTCAAAAGCCTGCCCTCTTTTTCCGCACGAACGCCAAAACGCAGTGCTGTAAGCGGCTCCAGCTTTTTCGGATCATCATTTCTCTGTATGCCCAGTGCGGCAGCAAGCATTCCGACCACACCGCTTTTCGTCGGCTCCCGTTCTGTGTTCCGAATGATAAATTTCGAGTTACTGCCCCACGCCTGTAACGGGGCAGCCAACCGCAACAATAATACTGCCATTTTTGTTATGCCTCACTGACTTGTTCCCGCAAATCGGATTCCAGTGTGTCCAGAAGCTCCGGCAAAGACATCTGCTGTGCAATATCCGAAAGTGCATCGCCAATGCAAAAAGCTGCCTTCGGCTCTGCCGCATACCGGCTGTATATTTTCTTTGCATACGCTGCCAGTCGCTTTTCCGATTCTGTAGCATAACCGTCTTCCGATGCACGAACAGGCTTTTCAAATGCACCGCACAGGTTGACAGGCTGATCCATTCGGATCGTCACATAAACAGCGTCCGGAAATGTGCGGTTTGCGAAGGTATTTTCCTTACCGGTCGGCATAGAACGGATAAATGCTTCTGCAAATTTACGCACGACTACAGCCACATCAGCAGCATCGTCCAGTGTCTTCCGCAGTTCAGACACATTCACATTGGCATAGCGATACAACGTGGACGAGTTGAATTCTACGGTTCCGAGGTGGCCTGCTCCGGCATTGTCGTCCTCTGAAATATCATCTACCGCAGTAAAATAATCGTACTCGTTCTGGACAGCATGCGTGGAGATCGCATGGGCAACCTGAGAGGCGGCATCGTAATTCAATGTCGGGTCGCTCGCAGCCATTCGTCCAAACAGGGCAATGTCTACAGACGGATATTCCTTCAAAGCCTTTTTGAAATCATTTTTGTCTGCTGTGTCCCCGCATGCAAGTCGGGCAATTTCCTTTGCCTGTCGGTTGCTCATAAAAAACAACGCATCTGCCTTTTCGATTTCCTCTTTTTTCGCTTTCAGGCTGATTCCTGCTGCCTTCAATGCATCTGATGCTTTCTTCAGGCACTTCTTTTCATCGAGAGAAGCATCTATAGACTGCATTTCCTGTGCAACCAGCTGCACAACATTTTTCGTGCGGTTTCCCAGATCATCTTCCGCAAACATGCCCCGGAATTCCTTTCTCATGGCATGCTTCCACGCCTGCGACGAAACTCTCGCTCTGACGGAACCGCCGTAGACAGCGGTCTTGGGGCTTCCTGTGTCATCACGATTGACACAGCTGGGCGGAACGGTCTGCAACACATGAAAATCAACATAAATACTCATTGTTTTTCTCCTTTTTCAACATAATAAAAGTCTTGTCCCCACGAAAGCTGTACTTCTTTCCGGCTCTCCAGAAACTGAAAACGATAAATATCTCCTGCAAGCTGTACATAATCCAGCCGCACGCCTTTTGCTTTGCAGAGCTGGATCAATCCTCTTAAATGGTGTGACAGTTCCTGCATGCTCTTTGCCGTAACAACCGGACCAAATCTTCGCAGAATTCGTCCTCGTTCTTCTTCTGTTTTTTCATTCATCAACCTGGCAGCAGCCGTGCCGAGGGATACTTTCTCACAGTGCACCGGTTCAGCATTCCCCTGCTGATGCAGGGCAAACAAAGTCAATGCAATATAGACAGCCCACTCGCCTTCGCTCGGCATACCGGAATTTCCGTAAAGTTCTGACGGCATTTCATTCAGAAATGCTCCCCACAATTCCGGAAGCTCTCCCGGTGTTTTTCCAATGCCTCTACGCAGATTGGCAAGCATCGCTTTTCCGACACTGGTTTCCTTTTGCCGGATCAAAAACTGAATTTGCCGATAGGTATAATTTCTGACATCGTCGATCTTTGACATGATTTCATCTCCTTTCACTAGATCTTTTTATAGATTTCTGCCACCTGTATGCGGAATTGATGAATTGCTTTCGGGGCAGAATATCGAACACTGTCTCCGCTTTTCTCATTTTTTATCTCATGTCCTACCATAGCAGCATCTCCTGCATGCATTGCCAGTTCTTCCGCACAGCTGTATGCGATTGTCTTTGCAGTTTTCTGCCATGCAGAAAATACCCTTTCCTCTGTTTCATAATCAGCAGAGTCCACTTCTTCCGGAGTGATCCCAGCCAGCCAGCGACGGAACGGCATGTCCAGACGGAAGTACAGCTGTGCACTGGCAGATTCTCTGGATTTCAGAAAAGTCTTATCCCAGCTCTTGGCATCGCCCTTGGTTCCGCCTGATGCGAGATATAAGTTACCGGCTAATTTGCGAATGGCATCTGCAAGCTGTTCGCATCTGTTGATCTCTACTTTGATTTTTTCCCGCCAGTTTGCACCAATGTCTATCAGCAACTGCTTGTTTACCATAAGAGAATCCCAGAATACATTTTGCACAAAGAAATCCTTATCTCCATATTGAACGGATACAATTGTTGTTTGCACCATTTGCATGTCAATTTCTTCCGCAATCCGCTGAACCCACTGAATTACACCTGCAACATGATTTCCCTCTTTATAATCATACAGCAAAGCAAAATCACGCCACATTTGCTTGTTGGCATCGTGTCTTCTCGGCACGTAGGAATCCTTTTCTTTTTTCGGTGTTCTCCATACAGTCATAGGCTCCATGAATGCATTTTCCTTCTGGAAAAAATCTCCGCCAATCAGGTAATAACGGATCACTGTATCATTTTCACGTTCCAAGAAAACACGTCTTGACTGTAGTGTATAAAGTTCTGCAAGATTATCCGGAAACGGGATCTCCGTTCGTTCCTCTCGACGTACAGTATCGGATTCCCACAGCGGCTTTTCCTCATTTTCCACTTGATCGCCGTTTACCATAACGAGATTCAGCAGCAGCGTTTCAAACAAATTTTTACCGCGGGTAAAAACAATTCCGAGCTTGCCAAGCCAGCCTGCTCCAGGTGACGGAAGCTTTCCGCCGGATTTTTCTTTTCCCTCTTTTGTCGGCTTTGCTGATGTATCATCAAATGCATTCAGATACAGCAGCCATCTTGCCGCCTGTGCATAGGATAGTGCTGTCTTTTCTTCGCCAAAATAAGAGGAAAACAATCGGACCTTATTACCGCTCTCCGAAATTTCACCATTCAATTTGGAAGCACCATACTGCGTGCCGCATGCCAGCCCTGCCACCTGTCCAAAAGGTCTTTCCGGATGAAACAGCCAGAACCGTTCATGCCATTTTTCCAGATATTCGCGAATCGGTTCCTCCGGAAGCTGACCAAGTTCCCAAAGATCTGTCCACCTCTCAACTGCTTCTTCTTCGTCTTCCAGTTCTGCCGCATTGCCGTCCGCATCGACTCTGGAAAAAATCGTATGCAGCACTGCAAGCATCAGACGAAGAATGACAATATCCTGCGTTGGCAATTCACCGCTTAGCGAGGTATATTGATGTGCGTGAAGAAGTGCGTCTGTCAATGACACTTCATGCACCTGACAGGAATCATCTCTCACGCGTATCCACGGTTCGTCCAGTAAATTGAATTCGATTTCTTTCATGAACACTCCTCCTTAAAGCTTTTAGGCAATACCGCACAAAGATTGTGCGACAGATGCGTCGTCAAATTTTTCGTCAGA
>ERZ1027256.605-NODE-605-length-12892-cov-4.666745_pt1 | contig 12892 bp, 10 predicted proteins | sample MGYA00519242_ERZ1027256 | MGnify/ENA primary metagenome ERZ1027256 (study PRJEB26926, sample SAMN06164394) | human gut metagenome | biome: ENVO:00009003; feature: ENVO:2100002; material: ENVO:00002003 | host: Homo sapiens | place: USA | collected 2012 ...
CTATCCTCTTCGTCGGCAGCGTCAGATGTGTATAAGAGACAGCTCATTATCTGCATAACAGCTAAAATCTGCACTACTTACATAAGCATCAGATTTACCGTTATTTTCAAATGAAAAGTCTGCTTTGACATATTTTTTCCCATCACCAGGCTTGTAAAATCCATATGGATCATCGTAATCGGTAAAATCTGTATCTGCATCATTAACTGTACCCTTTAATCCATCTTTCTCAAAGCTTCCACCTACCATGACAACATTATCACTTTCTGTGCCTGTCTTATCCGAAGCACCACTCGCATTACTGTTATCTACGCTTGTGTCAGATCCACTTCCCATCGCCATTGCAGCAAATACTATCAGACACAGCAGTACCCCTATGTACTTCCTGATTCTTTTCATATGATTTCCTCCTCATATCATGTCTTTTTATAATAAAAACAGCCATCAGTTCTGCAATTATCTCAACAATAATATCCATCACATCAAATGTTCCCTTTACACATCCGGTAACCTGAAGGACTTCCATAATTGTCGAAAACATGCCTGCTATCACAAACATTTTCCATACATAAGCTGTTTTATTACCTGTAACCAGCATTAATGAAAATACCAGTGCATACGCCCACAGCATATCTGGCATATAACTACGCAAATTTACTACAAATGTGTTCTCCGTTCCAACATGCAGACTGACTCCAAGCAGACTGTCAATATTCTGTGCAAAAATGACTTGTGGTGAAGTCACATAGTAAAACAGACTGCCTACCAGTATTGGAAGGGAAATGTTTGCATATATAAATATCTTTTTCATATAATGGATGTTATCACAATGATGACTGCAAACCGTGTGCTGACAGCACAAAAAAACAGGATATAATATTGAATAGTCTCAACATATATCCTGTCTTTTTATAATTACAAATATCCTATAATTGCCATAAATATTGCAAAAAAAGCTAAAAACATAAAACTAATCGTAAATGCATACCCAAATGTCAGAATAGTGCTTAATACATTTATCTTCTTCATTCCCGGAAGCTTTCTCCTTATATTAAGATAGTTGCCAAACCACATTGTCATTCCAAAAAGGAGTACAAATACAGCTATCTTATACATTGTAAGTTCTCCGCCCGTTACCGGTATTCCCGTTTTACTGTCCGTAACTGCAAAAGTTATTGTCATCCATACAATAACCGCATACCATACTAGCGCAATCAGACAATACACGACATTCAGCCGTCTGAATCCTGGCAGCAGATATCTGCGCCATGAAGTATCAATATCGTAATTCCTTTTCTGATATTTCCTGTACATTTTAACAATTATATCTCTTATATTACGATAGGTTCTCACAACCGAAACAGTATTATCCTTACCAAATGCTGTTTCAGCTTTTTTCCTATTATCCTGTACTATACTATAATTTAGCATATCCAGCACGCCACGAAGCTCTTCAGCCGATTGATATCGATCCTTTGCATCTACCATAAGGCATTTCTTAAGAATATCTGAAAATATGCACTCTGCAATTCCTGCTCCCGGCTTGTCACCTGTCATAATATAATTAATTGTTGCTCCCAGACCATATATATCCGTACGCTCATCAGACTGCCCGAATCCAAACTGCTCTGGTGCAGCAAAATACACTGTTCCCAGCATTCTGGTATCTTCATTCTTATCTGCATTAACATGTCTTGCCGCATTAAAATCTATAAGATTCACATGTCCATTTTTTTCAATAATTATATTAGATGGTTTAATGTCTCTGTGGACAATTGCCGGCTCTAACTGATGCAGTCTCACAAGTATGTCCACAAGTTGGACTGCTATTTCATATGCCTGTTCCTCGTTTAATAGTCCATGCTCATCTAATACCTGCTTAAGGCTCCTGCCCTGCACATACTCCTCAACTACTATAAGCTTTCCATCATCAGCAACACATTCCTTTACCGCAGGAACTCCCTCAATTCTTACAGAGGCAAGCTGCTCATATACATCACGCGAATATATATCAAGTGTCTTTTTAACGCAAAGCTCACTGTTCCTTCTATCCTGCACCAGCACTATATTCTTTTTTTCATCAAGTACTGTCAGTTCCCTGTAAAATGACAGCCTGCTCTCTTCTTCTAAAGTCATATTTTTATCCTTATTGTAATTTAGTGTTTATTATTATACACTATATCAATAGAAAATGTGTACTCTATTGTGAAAGGCGGAATTAATAATGAACGAAAAACCGACTTATGAACTTGATAAAATCTTAAGTTCAGTTGAGCCTGAACATTTTAACAGATACCGTAATGAAGAGGATACTGACTCACAGATGTCTGTCAGCGAATTCTTTAACCGGTATATAGGAAGCTACGGACTTCAATTAAGTGATGTCATACGACAAAGTGATATTCCAGCTAATTATGCATACGGAATACTTAATGGCAATCGTACCAATCCAAGCCGTGACAGAGTAATTGCACTCTGCATCGCATGCCATATGAACCTTACTGATACCAACCGTGCGTTAAAAACTGCAGGCTTAAGCCCTTTGTATTCCAAGGTCAGCCGCGATGCTGCAATTATAATTATGATTAACAAATGTGAATATGACATTGGAATTATTAATGAATTTCTGTATGGACATAATCTCAATATTCTTTCTACATCTAGCAACAAGGAGGCTTAACTATGAACATAATTGACTCACACATTCATATATGCCGCTGCATCAATGGATTTGGAAACAGCGGAGAAATGCAGGCCATAGGCGGAGGTTACGCAAGCTACGCTGATGGAACTATATTCCAGATGATACCAGAGTGTCTCGGTGAATATGATGTAACCCCGGAAGCAGTTCTTAAGGTTATGGACGAAGCTGGTGTTTCCAAAGCAGTTATGCTTCAGGGCAATTTCTTAGGTCCGCAGAATCTCTACACTTATGAGGCTGCAAAGAAATATCCTGACCGTCTTGCTGCAGCAGCTACTTACGACCCATTCTGCAGAAATGTTGATTCTATAAGAAAGCATTTGTTTGAAGACCTCGGAATTAAGATTGTAAAATTCGAGGTAAGTACCGGAAGCGGTCTTATGAGTTATCATCCTACTATTCCCCTTGATGGTGATGTTATTGAGGAAATGCTGTCATATGCTGAAATGCATAATAATACTGTTGTGTTCGATATTGGACGCTACCCTGCCGAGTGCTGGCAGCCGGAATCCCTCGCCCGCGCAATTAAAAGACACCCTGACACGCAGTTTGTTGTGTGCCATCTGCTTGCCCCAAGAGGTCTTGTTCAGGAAAATGTCTGGCTTAAAGGAATGGAGGCACTCACGCTTGACAATGTTGTATTCGACCTTGCAAGCCTTCCTTCTAATCAGGGTAAAGACGCCAGATACCCTTATCCTGACGCAATCCATTATATTAAACGCGCCATCGAACTTGTCGGAAGCGACCGACTTATGTGGGGAAGCGACCTGCCTATGAATCTGTGCAAGGACAGCTACAGACACCTTATTGATTACATTGTCTTAAGCAATGAAATATCAACATCCGACAAGGAAAATATCATGTCTGCTACTGCAGCTAAAGTATATTTCAAATAATCCACATTTTTAATATATCCCTCAAAAGCACTGTTTACCTGCTTTTGAGGGATTTTTATATTCTCCTGTTGACATATTATGCATATCATGTTATATATACTACGACAGATGTACTACGGCTGTCGTAGTATCGCCTGTCGTAGTAATTATCATTTATTTAATATTTATTATCAGGTGAATCATCACCTTCAATTAATTCGAAGGGAGGAATATGCATGGCTGGCATCAGCAGCGACATTATACGAGGCTACAACGATACAATTATCCTGTATCTTCTGCTTGATAAGCCATCTTATGGTTATGAGATTTCCAAGCAGATTAAGGCCATGACCAATGAGAAATATATTGTTAAAGAAACTACTCTTTACTCCGCATTTACACGAATGGAAAAGAACGGATATATCACTTCTTTCCCCGGTGTAGGCGAGAATGGGGGAAAGAAGCGCACCTATTATCAGATTACTGACGAAGGACGACTGTATTATCAGTCAAAATGTGAAGAGTGGGCTCTCACTAAAGAAGTTATTGAAAAATTTATTGTGAAGGAGAATTAATGTATGGATACTATTAAAAGTTATCTTGAAACTATGTTTGCCAATCTCCCCGCAACTGCTGAAGTTTTAAAGGCTAAAGACGAATTGTGGGGCATGATGGAGGACAAATATAATGAACTTATCAGTGAAGGCAAAAGCGAGAATGAGGCTGTAGGCACTGTTATCTCAGAATTTGGCAATCTTGACGAACTCGCAGAAACTCTCGGACTTAACAGACAGTCTTCTGCTCCTGTTGATAACAGACGCACTTTAACACAGGATGAAGCCAGAAGCTTTGTAAGTGCCGGCAGCCGACATGCATTTCTGACTGCATTAGGGGTTTTCTTATGTATTTTCTCAGTAGTTCCAGCGGCAGCCTGCAGTGCATTTCATAATAATTTTCTCCAGACAATGGGCACTGTTGCTCTGTTTATTATAGTTGCCTGCGGTGTTGGCATATTTATAATAACCAATTCTTTAATGAATAGATACAACTATATTAAGAAACACAAATGTATCATTGATTATGCCACTGTCGGATATGTGCAGGATAAGAAGGAACAGCTTCGCAACATTTCTATTGTGTGCCGCACTCTGGGAATTATTATGTGTATCATAAGCTTTGTCCCTGCTGCTGTTTTTGACGCAATCCCAATACAGGGACTTGACGATATCGGCGGTGCAGCAATGATTTGTATAGTAAGTGTCGGCGTATTCCTTATTGTTTTCGGTTCAATGGCTGAGACTTCATGTAAGACTTTACTTGCCCTTAATGGTGACAATGTAGCCGGCAGCTATGTTAAGAAGGAGAATAAAGAAGTCAGATATATTAACAATACTGCAACAACTATTATGTCTGTTTTCTGGCCTACCGTTACATGTATATATCTGTCAGCCAGTTTCATCACATTTGCATGGGCTTTAACATGGGTTATATGGCCTGTTGCGGCTGTAATACATGCTATATTTAAGAGTATACTTAAAGACGATTCCATGGAGGTGTAATTATGAAGAAACGAATTTATCTGTCAATTATATATTTTATTACGCTTATGTGCATAATTATCGGCGTTCTTGGTAATGTATTTAACATTTCTCCTTTTACACGCATGACTATGGCATCCAGTGGCAAATATATTGAAAATTCCTCTATTTATGATAATGTGTCAGACATATCTATTGATATGAATCTTGGCAGTGTTGAGATTAAGAAAGGCAGCAAGCTTGAAGTTATCTATACGGGTGCTGAAAAGTTTAAGCCTGCTGTATCTGTTTCTGGAACTTCATTAAATATTGAACAGCATGTAAAAGTACATCTTATGACTAATATCAAAAACTCAGACTGCACACTTACAATTACTATTCCTGACACTGTCAGTCTTAATTCTATTCAGGCTGACCTTAATATGGGTGATATGGATGTTAACAATATACATGCTTCTTCTGCTGATTTCTCTGTTGATATGGGTTCTCTTAAGATCGTTGATTCTGCCATTAAGAATTTAACTGCTGATAACAATATGGGCGATATTAAGCTTACAAACTGTGACAGTGATGCTCTTAACCTTTCCGTTGATATGGGCTCACTGAAAATAAGTGGTATGGATATTGATAAATACAGCGCCAACCTCTCTGTGGACTTGGGCGACATTAAGGTTAATGATTCTACTTATTCTCACAGCTATACTAATAATGCTGGCAGCGGTAAAAGTATAAATGCTGATGTTAATATGGGTGATATTAAGATTAACAGGTAATAAAGAACCGGATCGCAAGAAAATCCCTCAAAGGATTCTCTCCGACCCGGTTCTTTGGCTTGTTTATAGTTTTATTAGATTTTAGCGTATCAGTTATCTTACATTCTTAATCTTACGTCTGCCTGTTACTGCTGCACCTGATGTTAAAGCAAGTGCTGCTGCTACGATGTAAGCCATCATGTTGTTAGAATCACCAGTCTTAACATCTGATACAGATGTATCTGAAGTACCTGCTTCTGTTGTGTTATCAGACTCTTCTGAACCAGAAGGTGTACCTGCATCAACCTTTACTAATGCATTGATTGCTGCTGTAAGATGCTCTGTTGCCTCATCAACATCTGCCTGATATTCTGCAACTGCAAGTGCATCGACTGCTTCCTCATACTCAAGCTTCATAGCTGCCCAAGACTCGGCTGTGTAATCAGCTTCGCTAAGTGCATCTGCTGCTGCAATAGCTGCTGAAAGCTTTGATGTATCACTTACAGGTGCTTTAACCTTAACGATATTAGCATCAGTTGCTTCAAAATCAATTGTAGTATCAGTATATCCTAATGCATATACAGTAAGTGACCAGTAACCTGTTCCGTCATATCCTGCTGGTAACTTGCAGCGTGCTGAATCTGTAAGTCCAAGCTGGATTCCCATTGATTTGTGCATCCAGTTGTCTGCTGCGAATTTAGTACCATATGTAGCAACTACATTTGTTCTTGTTGCATCATTTCCATAGTATGTCCACTTAACAGCCTGCATCATAGCACCCAATGCACCATAACCATCACCATTAATATCTACTCTTAAAAATTCACCGTATGAACCTGTAGCATCTTTTACTGTAGATGTAATGTTAGCAGCTACGCTGATATCCTGCTCTACAAATGATTTGCCATTGCCAGTCTGTCTTGCAGAGAATGAATATGTTCCGTCTGCATTCTTAACTGCTGTCTTAAGTCCGTTAGTATCTGCATTAACTGCAGCTGTATACTCATATGAGCTAAGCTTGTTCTCACCAAATCCACCGTATAACTTTTCTCCATTCTTGACAACTCTGTAATGCTGCTCAAAATCAGCAAGATCAGATGTCTTAACCTTAACCGGAACATACTTAATACCAGTTACTTCATAAGAAGAAAGCTTAGATGTTGTACCATCTGTATTAGTAATTACTCCCTTACTATATGAAAGCTGTGTACCATCTGTAAGAATCATTATCTGATTCTTTGCATCACCAGTCCAGCCGGCAAGCTCATACTTCTTACCATCTTCTGTATCAATTGTTGCCATGCACTGGTAGCTTCCTCTGTGAAGACCATGATTGGTTGTAGCTCTTGTTACTGTATCAAAAGCGCCCTTATCATACTCACCATGTGTATCCTTCTCATTAGATGTTGTTACATCTCCTGCGTTATATACGCCCTCGTTAGCCCAGTATTCCTGCCATGTAAGTCCAGCATATACATATGAATACTCATCATCTGCTGCATGTGTATCAGACACAAGAGCTGGAAGTGCTGTAACTGCAAGAACAGTAGCGGCTGCAACAGCAGCAATCTTAGTAAAAATGTTCTTCCTCATAATTCCTCCTTGTTTTGCGAAGCAAAATCCGAACCCATTGGTGAGGAGAGGAATTTTGCCTCCTTATAATTTTTTCTATTACAAATCTGCTCTACTTCTTAGCAGATTTATAAGCATAGTAAAATGCCTTCTTTATGGCATTGCTTGATTTAGTAGCCCCAGAAACACTGTCAACGCCTGATGTACTCTGATTTGCAAGAAGCTGTGCAGGAACCTTTGCATTTGCCATATTAAAATACTGCACATCCTGCGCACCCGCTTCTGATTCAGCAGTAACCGATGTAATCGTATCTCCCGATATGACTATTGTAACCGTTACATTGTAGTTATAAGTCTCACACACAGCGGAACCTGTATAAGTTCCATCTGCTTTAAATTTTGTATTAGCCGGTGTATCACTGCCTGAACCGCCGCTCAGCTCTCCATTATTGTCAGAACCATTATCCGGCTTGGCTGACTGATTACCACTGTCAGAACTATTACCTGATGAATTACCAGAAACATTATCCGAACCGGAATTATTGCTATTTCCCGACACTTCATTTCCTACACCACCAGCCTGTGAGTCTGACTGTTCATCTGATGAAACTGATTCTTCCAGACTCTCTTGTGTTGTTCCTTCGGCATCTGTCTTAGCCGTACTGCTCTCAATCTCTTTGACCATTGCTGCAACTGTCTCTTCGTTAAAGAAATCGTTCCATTCCTCATTGTCTTCCGATGCCGACACTGTCTGTCTTCCTGCAAAGCACAACACCGTCATCACTGCACATATAACCAATGCCAGTCCATACAGAACCGTCTCTGGTTTCTTACCGTATGTCTTTCCGGCTCTTGCTGCCTTTACTGATACAGCCTTTGCTATTCTCATAGCTGCATAGCCTAAGAAAACTATGCTGTAGATAACTACATTTGCAATATACATGCCAAGTCCAAGTCTCGCATAAGGTATATTAATGAGCATAATGTGAACATACATAAGACCATAAAACACATATGCTGTGCGCTGTAACTGCTTCCACTTCTTAGCCTGCATCTTCTTTCTTACAGATGGAAAAGATGTAACTGTAAGCACAAGCATTATAGCTATAAGCACAAGACTTATTACCGCAGCTGCAAGCTGTGTGGCTGATAACAGGCTTGTCTTAGTAAATAACATTCTGAAATATGTCATTCCATATGTGAAATTATGACACAGGACGAGTATTGCCGCTGTAATTGACAATTCACCTCTTATCTTCATAAGCGGTGCAATCAGCTTGCTACCCTTAGGAAGTGCACCTGCATACATTACTGCAACGAACATTGCCGTTCCAAGAGAGCCTTTTGCAAATATTCCTAATATATTGTTCTTTACAAACAAAGGCATTGACAGAAACTCAAGCAGGAATACTGCAATAGAGATTACTGCCACACCTATATAAAATATATTGGCATATTTCTTAAGTGAATCCTTGAGAAAATATATAAATAAAGCTACGATTATAAGTGATATTATTAATAACATGTCTGCTCCTTCGGGTCTGTATATCTTGGTTAGCTGTCTTCAACAAAAGTATATTAATCTATCTGCGATTAGTTTTCGCTAACTGCTCTATAGAATATATTTTTCTCACCACATTTGTCAATACAGACAGTTAATAATAATTCTCATTAAGGCTGTCTGGTAATTATTTCCTTATCCATATCTGTTGAAAAACCGCTGGCAATGCCCTCCGATACATACACTCTGCTTCCATCGAAAAGTATCATATCAAAATCTATAGCCCCGCTTCTGTAAAGTTCTTTCGCACCATCAAGCCCCATTACAAAAAGCGCAGTTGATAATGCATCTGCTGTAGTTCCATCTGAACACACAATTGTAACCGAAGTCAGGTCGCTCTCTGATGGATAACCTGTCTGCGGGTCTATAATATGATGGTATACCTGTCCGTCCTGCTCAAAATACCGCTCGTACCCACCTGATGTTATGACAGCCTTATCCGCCGTGCTTAATACACCAAGATAACTGCTTTCACTGTCAGGATTCTGTATGGCAACCCTCCAGTCCGAGCCATCAGTCTTAGTTCCTAGCACCTGCACATTGCCTCCAAGATTAATGATTGCGTGCTCTATGCCGCAGTCCTTCATAATCTGAATCACCCTTGAAGAAGTATAACCTTTGGCAATTCCACCAAGGTCAATGCTTGCACCATCTGACAATGTCACCTGCTGCCCGTTAACCTCCACATTTGTATAAGAAACATACTTAAGTACCTCTGCAATCTCGCTGCTTTCAGGCACTCTGTAATTCTTGGTGGTAAATCCCCACAGCTCCATAACCGGGTATATCGTAATATCGAAAGCACCTTTAGTTTCTTTAGATACCTGCATTGCCCTGTTCATTATAAATGCGGTTTCTTCCGATACTTCACCGCTTCCATTTTCATTTATCTTAGTAACATCACTGTCCTCATTTCCTACCGAAAACATTGCATCAAGCCGGTTAATCTCCTGAACTGCTTTACTTACTGCTTCCTCTGAATTGCTGCCATATGCAGTAAGCGACATATATGTATCCATTGCAAATATTTCCTGTGTACTCTGGGCTGTATCGTCCTTCTCTGGCTTGTTGCCACCACATGCCGTCAGAACAGCCGCTGCAAGAATTACTGTAATTCCTGACAATATATACTTTCTGATATTATATTTCATGCTTTTAAGTTTTATCCTCCATCTTATACTGGTTAGTTCTATAAAACTTTATAGCATAATAATTAAAATGTCAATCACATACGGTCACACATTCACCACGCAAAAACACCCGCAATATAATTGCGGGTGCTCCTGTAAAGAAAATTCTTATGAAATTAGATATCTTTTCTTCTTCTCATGTATACTGCTGCCATTCCAAGCAATGCACAAAGGCTTGCTGTAGTTAATGCGGCATACATTCCTGCATGGCTCATATCGCCTGTCTTAACTGTTGTATCTGCTCCTGTTGAAGTTCCTGTTGAATCATCTGGTTTCTCTGCCGGATTCTCGTTATCTGATGGATTTCCTTCAACATATTCAGGGTTCTGGTTGTTCTCACCTTCCCATGTAACATTTAAGTTATGAAGCATTGTTGTATTCTGCCATCCGCCTGAACCAACTGTTCCTGTGTGCTGGATTGCAACACCACCAAAGCTGTTCACTTCAATGTCTGCTGTAAGGTCAACTACATGTGGATATCCCTTAGCTGCCTGATCTGCCAGCTGTTCTGTTGGTGTCTCAACATGAGCAGTGAGCTTATTACCTTCAACCTTTAAGCTGATTGTACAACCTGTTGCATAGCAGCTTGCGATAACCTCATCAGAGATTTCTGTTACTGTTCCGTTGTCATATTTTACAAGTACAAATGTTACGGCATTAGATGATGCTTTAGTTCTTACTATTCTTAATCCGTATCCTGTAAGTGTTGATGTATCGAACTTGAGAAGTACATCCATATACTGACCTGCACTACCAAATCCCTGACCTGCTGTCTTAGCCGGGTCAACTACAAGCTCAAGTGACATATCACCATATGTACCCTCAACTGGTGTGTACATAATTCTTGAACCCTGTGTTCCTTCATATAATCCTGCCCCTACACAGCCATTACCTGTTGTTCCATATTTCCAAGGCTCTTCTGTATCAGCTCCCTGCCAGCTTCCGAAGCTCTCTGTATCTGCTGGACGGTTGTAATCTACTGTCCAGAAACCAGCTTTGATTTCTGACTGCTTTATATTAGGGAAGTTAGAGAAATCTGTAGAAAGGTTCTTGCTTCTTACATCTTTCACTCCGATTGCCTTGTCATATACTGTATTTACTGGTGTTCCATAATCACTTCTGATATTCTTAGATTCTACCTTAGCCATGATGTAATATCCAACATCACCTGCTGTTAACTTATATGTATATTCTGGTGAATCGTTTCTTGTTACTGCTACAAGTACCTTATTGCTTCCCTCTGCATCTGTACATCTGTACCATGAGATTGCAGACATGTCTTCTCTGCTTCCTAAATCAAGTGAGTAATCTACTTTAAGACTACCCTGTCCGTCATTAGTAATAACTGGTGTCTTGATATACTCTGGTGCATCAAGTTTGCTTGGCTTTACAGTAATTCCAACTGCTGCTTCAAGACCTGACTCTGTAGATGCATTTATAATGACCTTCTTAGCTGCATCATCATTATTAGTACCTTCTACTTTGCATGTTCCGTCACCATTATCTGTTAACTTCACATATGCCTTATCTTCGTCTGATACGCTGTATGTTATCTTCTGTGTTGTATCATTAGTTCCATAGAAATAGTTAACTGTTCCTCCTATTGAAGCTGTTTCCTTTCCAGATTCAATCTCTGTGACATCTGATGTTATTGAAAGCTGTGTTGCAACTGTGTCCTGTCCGGCTGCTTTAATTACATCCTTAACTCCTAATGGATCCCAGTCGTCACTGCCCTTTAAAAGATTGTATGTGTTGTAATATGTCTTACCACCTGACACAACCTTGTAGGCATCAAGTACTGACTTGCCTGTCATATCAACGGTTTCTTTAGCACCCTCGCCACCGATTGTAATGCTCTGTCCATTATGAATTATGTTGCTCTGATAACACTTTAATGAAGTTGATGGTGTTTTAGTCCATCCAATTGATATAGGTACACTTAAATTACTGTTATATACACAGTCTACTGCGGTAATTGTGCCACCTTCCTTAGTAAAGAACTGTGTAGGTTCGGCTTCAACATTTAATATCTTACAATTAAATGTACAACCTAAAAATGTTGAACCTGTACCATATGATGAATATAATGGTCTGTTTCCGTAGAAATCAAAATCGCATCCTACATATACAGCATTTGCATTAAGGGCATCATCTGTACTTTCAAAATGACAGTTGTTATAAAGACTTCTTGATGCTCCATTTATTGGGTCAAGATTAAGTCTGCTTATGAAGTTACAGTTATCTGCAAACATCTTGTCTCCTGAAACATCAGCAAGCTGTGCCTGTGTGATTGTCTCTGTTCTCTTTGCCTGATTAAGCTCACTCATAAGCGGATAATCAAGGTCAACGCTACAATAGTTACCTATTGTTATGTTCTTAACTGTAAGTGCACCGCTGCAGTTGAATCTGAACATTGTGTAGTTACCGTTAGAGGCATGTGACTGTCCTCTGTTTCCTGCTAATACAACATTATCAGGATTTCCTGTAAGACCTTTGATAGTAAGATATTCTGAATTAACAACCATTCCATAAGGTACTGAATATCCCTCGGTCTTCTGTACTGTATCTGTTGCTGCCGGATCATCAATCCAATACACATATGGTGCAACATATACTGTCATTGGTTTGTCTGCTGTTCCATTCTTTAATGCATCTGCTGTCTCTTATACACATCTCCGAGCCCACGAGACATGCGCAGATCTC
>ERZ1027256.608-NODE-608-length-12864-cov-12.926146_pt1 | contig 12864 bp, 8 predicted proteins | sample MGYA00519242_ERZ1027256 | MGnify/ENA primary metagenome ERZ1027256 (study PRJEB26926, sample SAMN06164394) | human gut metagenome | biome: ENVO:00009003; feature: ENVO:2100002; material: ENVO:00002003 | host: Homo sapiens | place: USA | collected 2012 ...
TTTAGACCATATTCAAATGATTCTGAAATCTCGCCCAACTTACGCTGTTCCCAAGTATCAGTGAAATCCTTGAATCTTATTGCTGGAACGTTCGATTTTTTCGTCATTTTACACACCTCCCAGCAGTTTTTTCAGTTCTGCCAGACCTTGCATATCAAAATCGTTGCCGACTAAATCGTCAATCATTGTACAAAGTGATTTTTCGGTCTCTTTGATTTCTTCGTCAACCTCTTCAAAAGTGGTTTCATATTTCTTGGAAAGCACCTCAAGCTTTGAAATCAACTCGTTTACAATATTAACGGGTAGCTTAAAAAGCTCGGTCACAACAGGGGTGATCCATTTTGCTTTCAGGAATTCTCTGATCTGCTCGTCGGTCAGCTGTTCGATCGCCGCCTTTGTTTTTATAATCAAAGCCGCATTGTCTTCCTTGATTTGCTTTTTCAAAGTCTTTTCCTCTTTGGCAAGATCGGTATATTTCTTGAGTACAGCAATGATCTCGTCTTCAACATCTCTCACCTTTATTGACTTTTTAACCTCCGCCGCAACAAAAGCAGTTTTGTCATCATTTACGAAAGCCCTTGACTTGTCCTCTTCGCTAAGTCCGTCAAGCAGTTTCTCATATTCGGATGCAATTTTGGAGAGCCTTGTTTCATATTCATTCAGCTTTGAAAGTTCATCGAAAAAATACGCAGACTGAACAAGACCGAACGGAATAACGTGTCCTATCCAGCCTTCCTGAACTTCGATTTCTTTATTGTCTTTCCTCTTGATAACCATATTGGGATCGACCTGTCTTGCAGCACCAAATCCCTCTGTCTGAATGATTTCAAGGTCAATTGCGATTCTGCTCCACTCGTTATCAAGTATCTGGTAAGCCTCATAAACGTCCACTAGAGGAATGTCAGCAAGTCTTGCAAAAATATTGTCAGAAAGAGTGCTTTCTTCCTTAGATGTGTTAATTGCGGTCTGGTCACAGCCGATCAGTTCATCATAAAGATAAGTATCAAGATCTGCAAAAGCTGTTTCAAACAAGCTTGCAAAGCCGGTTACATCGGAATGTTCGTGTACAGCCTTTTTTATGTCCTCTACAGAAAAGTGGACATACTCCGCACCGTTATCACCAAACAGCGCACTTCTCAGGTTCGGAAAAGCATTCCAATAAGTCGAAAGTCCATCAAGCTCTTTGGCAGGAATTCCACCGAACATAGACGCATAAATATCCCAGCTTTCAGCATTCTCGGAAGAATCCACATAACGTGGGATGTTCAGGTTATAATCATTTTTTCTGATTTCTTCACGGCTGACAGTCCTTGAAAACTTGTCCACATTCTTGCGTGCACTTACGGTATCAACAATACGCTTAATATCAGATGAACGCAGTTTGTTGTTCTTTCCAATCTTTTCAAAGCCTTTTGATGCGTCAATAATCAGAACGTCGTTGCAGTCGCCACGCTGTTGCTTCAGAACCATAATGATTGTCGGTATACCCGTTCCAAAGAATATATTTGCAGGGAGTCCGATAATTGTGTCGATCTGGTTCTTCTCGATAAGGTTCTTACGGATTTCACCTTACTCACCGCCACGGAACAGAACGCCATGTGGCAGAACAATTGTCATAATTCCATCGGGTTTGATATGATACAAATCATGCAGTAAAAACGCATAGTCCGCCTTGCTCTTTGGTGCAAGACCGTATTCACTATATCTAGGATCGGAGTCCTTTCCTTCGGGATTCCACGGCTGAGAGTATGGCGGATTTGAAACAACGGCGTCAACACGCAGTACAGGCGGATAGCTGTCCAAATCAATCGGCCAGTCATCTTCAAGGGTGTCCGCATTTCTTGTAAAGATGTTTGCCGGTGTAATTCCGCGCATTACGAGATTCATTCTTGTCAAGTTGTATGTATTCTCTTTCAACTCCTGCGCATAATACTGAACCTGCTCGCTATCCATATATTTTGCGGCACTGCGTCCAATATTTATAAGGAGTGAGCCTGAACCGGAGGTTGGGTCATATATAGCAATATTTTCCTTGCTTTTAAGGTGATTTGCAACGATTTCGGACATAAGCAGCGACACCTCGTGCGGAGTATAGAATTCGCCTGCCTTTTTTCCTGCGTTCGCTGCAAAATTGGAAATCAGATACTCATAGATGAAACCAAGCACGTCATATCCCTGTCTTTCATCCATCGGGATATCCTTTATCAGTCCAAGCAAGTCACTGATTGCCTTTGTTCTTGCACCGCTTGTCTCACCTAGTTTAGAAAGTCCGGTCTGCAAAGTATCAAAAATCTTGTCAAAAACTTTTCTGTGAGTGCTGTCAATCAGACGGTCAAACGCCGATAATGCATCTGTAATGTTGGAAACATCGAAATCTTTGCCTTTTTTCAGCCAAGTTGAAAAAAGATTTTCATATGAAATAAAATAGCCTATATTCTTCTTGCACTGTTCGACAATGTCGGTATCTTCCTCAACGAGTTCGGACAGATCTGCATCTTCCCAGTCATTCTTTTTCAGATACTCAACTTCCTTATCGGAAAGAAATTTATAAAAAATAAAGCCAAGAATATAGTCCTTGTACTCATTCGCCTCAATTTTGGAGCGCATTTTATTTGCTTACTCCCATATTTTGTTTGCAAGTTGCTGTTTATTCATAGTTTCCTCCTAAATATATATTTTTAAGTGTTTTTATAGCCGTGCTTATTAGCTGACGCTTGGGAACAGCGTAAGTTAAGTGCGATTGCAGATAAAGTTACCGAGAAAAATGTTGGACTACAATATATTGAAACCTTTACTAATTCGGCAGAGTTCGGAATAATCAGTCAACGAGATTTTTTCGACCACGATATTGCAAAGATGAGCAGTTTAGGCGGTTATTATATCGTTAGAAGCGAGGACTTTGTTTATAACCCTCGTATTTCAACTTCTGCGCCTGTTGGACCAATAAATCGCAATAAGTTAGGCAGAATTGGCGTAATGTCACCGCTTTATACGGTTTTTAGACCACACGATATTGACACAACATATCTTGAATATTTCTTCAAGAGTAAGTACTGGCATTCATTTATGAATTTCAATGGTGACTCTGGGGCAAGGTCGGATAGATTTTCGATTAAAGACTCCGTCTTTTTTGAAATGCCTATCCCAATACCACATATTGATGAGCAGAAAAAAATAGGAGAATATTTAGCATATCTCGACCGTCTTATCACCCTTCATCAGCGTAAGCTTGAAAAAGTCATTTTTGCATTCATTTCATTGTAGCATACTTTTCATATTTTTTCAATATATGTTTACATTTTTTAACGTAAATGTAACACACACCTGCCTTTAACAGTGGCTAAAACGCCAGTTGAACAGTAAAATGATTCTAATTTATCACTTCTCCCCAAATCCACCACTCAATTTTCATCACATCTGCCACTACCATTCCACGAATAATTGTGATATACCGTACTTCCAAACCAATCACGGAGGTATCAAAAATGAACTATATAAAAGACCTTTACTACGGCAATTTAGGCTTTTCGACGCAAAAATTCGGGACAATTCGCAGTATGCCAAGCTGATGAAAACCGAGGCTGATCTGTATGACCAGATAATCAAAATTCTCGGAGATGAAAACGGTGAACTGCTCAAAAAGATATGTGACACCCAGTTTTAGCTTAACGATGTAATGTCCGTGGATAACTACTCAGCCGGATTCCGTGACGGCGAAAAGCTGATGATTGACGTGCTCCTCGGCAAGAATGAAAATCTGAGTAAGGTGTAGCTCTCCGTCAAAATCTGCCGTACAAAGCTTACATTCTCGCAAGTGCCGTAAAACCCGCACTTTATGAGTAATACCACGCCTCAAAAAAAGCATACAATAGCGTACAAGCGTACTACAGCCACTCCGTTGTAATATGCTTGTTTGTTTTGTGTTATGCAAATGTAATGCGAGCCGAAACCTCGCAAAACGCTGAGAATACTGGGCAAATAGCTCTTTGTAATGCGGTAATACGGAGCAAAAATGGAGTACGCATACTACCTGAATTCCCATTCTGGAAACTCGATAGAACATAGGTCAGTCAATATACTCTTTCAACTTTTTCAGAGCCGACTTAACGCCCTTTTCCACCGTGCCGGCGTTAACGCAGAACTCCTCCCCAATTTGTTCAAAGGTCTGCGGAGCGCACCCGATGCCAAAATACATTCGGATATATTCCGCTTGCCGATGACTTAGAATGTCGTCCAGACTGTCCGCCAACAGCATGGCAAAAGCCTGATTTTCCTGCTCCAGCATTAGATCTTCGGGATTCAGACAATCGGACCTAAGCTTATCTTCAAGCTTGTCATCCTGCATACCCTCACCACTTTCAAGCATTGATTGGTACTCATCAATGCTTGTTTTCTCTTTTGTGCTTAAAATCAGCAACTCCTCGGATTTGTCCGCTGATATTTTGAGTATTTGACTTACGATTTCAATAAGTTCGGATGTGTTGCTTTCGGCATTGGCTGAAACGATTTTCCTCACCTTTCCTATCTGCTTGTTCAAATAAGGCGAAATACTCACCGTATCGAGAATAAAGCGGAGTTCTTCGAGCATTTTCAACTTAACACCCTTACAGGCATATGTCCAAAAAGGCACACCGCTGTTCTCGTCAAAGGTCTTCGACTGCTCAATCAGTGAAATGTAGCCGACCTTCTGCAAGTCCTCAAAAGCCTCAAATGCAAGATTGTATGATTTTGCAAGAGAATGTGCAAGTGCGTATACGTTGCGGTAATTATCCTGAATCAGCTGTTCATTTGTGTTCTTGGTCATTGTTCTTCCCCGATATTTAATGTCTTGTAAAGCGTGTGCTTTTCAAAAAGCTCTTCGAGCGTTTTGTACGTTATCAGATTTCCATTCTCGTCACTTTTGCCCCGAATTGCCTTGTCACGCATGGTTTCAAGGTAGTGCAGAATTTTGTCGTAATCCGCATCCGAAATACTTCCTCGGAATTTCTGCTGATAATATTTGTTCCTCGCCTTGTGGTAGGTCTGGATAATCGGATTGTTCTCAGCCTTTTCCTTGTGCTTGTTTTTCGCGCCAGTCTGACGGCAGGTTCTGTTGGGATTTTCGGGAGACTTTTCATTGCAGTAAAACGTCTTGTAGCTGTCAGTCGCAAGGAAAAAACGTCCGCAGTGGTGACAGCGAAAAGGCGCTCTGCCGTGCTGCATTCCTCTGAAAAAATCGTATTGAATAACGCTTTGCGCATTATGAAATTCGCAGGTATCAACCACCCATGTCTTGTCTTTATCATCGGGATCAATCATTCCCGAAACGCCGATATTTACGTCCATGGTTTCACGAACTCTTGCCTTTTCATAGTACGGCACGCTCGCCATCAGCTCACTCGAAAGTGTGGAATATTCGTTAAACGCACCCCACGCAATCGCATAGTTGCTTTCGTCACGTTTCTTAAGCCGTGTAAAATATTCATCTGACATTTCGGCTATGCAGCAGGCGATTATGTAAAGCCCAATCCCGTACCCCGAAAACAACTTTTTGTACCTCTCATACTCCGCAAACTCCTCCGACGTCATATCATACAGCCTGCCGTAGAAAGCCTTGCTCTTCATTATTTCGGCACGCTGTTTTTCTTTTTTCAGGTCAATATTCACATAGCAGTACGGTGGTAAAGTCACCGCAATTTGTTCGATTTCGATTATGCGGTCAACAAATTCCGTCATAGTCTGCTCGTTTTTCATCGCCATATTATTATCTGCAAACCCCGCAAAAGAGACGGTTAAGTCATAAATCTTTTTCATATCCTCAGCTTTCATATTCAGCAGAGCCGTTGTGATTTCGCCAACCTTCAAAGCTATTTTTGTTGTGAAAATTCTATTCTTGTGAATAAGAAAATAGAAATTAAAAAAGCTGTCGTCGGGCATATCGTAATTCGGATTGTTTGAAATTGCATTGTTCATGTCAAGTACCCCTCAAAAGTGTATCTATAGGTCAGCTCTAAAATCCTATGCCGCAGATGTGCGGTGGAGGTTTTTAGCGGTGACCTGTATTTATTATATCACACTTTTTCAGATTTGTGGTAACTTTTATTGTACAATTGATATAAGCATTTGAAACCATGTAGTGAATGGATTTTTTGCCTGTAATGCGATTTGATAAATTAGAAAAAATTCGCCTAATTAATATACAGAGCGAATGATTGACGGAATCTTGAAAATTGAATAATCGGTAACCGAATACATTATTTCTGACGGAGGGGTGATGAACTGTTCCAGCTACTGAAGATGTACGCCATGACTTTTGTATTTCAAAACGAGCGACAAATACAATCTTCAACCTGCATCTAGCAACTGCAGTTGGCGATGAAAATCAGAAACGGATACTTACGTTTCAGCTTGCTGACATTGCACGTTCTCAAGCGTGATACCAACCGTCGCAAGCAATAGGAACGCTGCTCTATGAGCCTGATAAGCTGTCGGGCGTTCGGCTACTGTTTGAAAGCGCAGGACACACTACAACAACTACATAAATTAAAAAAGGAGTGATGCCAATGTCAGAAATCATGACAGAAGGAAAAAAAGCAAAACTGATTGATGAAACAGTCTACAATGATCCCTACGTTGTTAAAAGCAATTGCCTTTATGAAATGGTTCAGGTGAAAGATCAGGTCGTTCCAATGAAACTTGCAGACTTTGTTCCCACACTTATTTCGGAAATCACCAGAGATGACGGCACAGAGCAAAAGAAAATGTTCAAGGTCGGTGCGGTTCACAAGTCGGGAATTAAACTGTCGGAGCAGATTGTTTCCGCAGACGAAATGCAAAACATGAAATGGCTCTTAAACCGCTGGGGTGCATTGGGTGCTGCACAGCCTAAGCAAAACGTGCTAAGTAAAATCTGCCACGCAATTATGTTAACGAAAGGTGAGGTGAAATTTGAAACTATGTATCTCCAAACTGGTTGGAAGAAGATAAACGGTGAGTATGTGTTCCTGATGCCGACGCAGAACAGTCCGTTTACCGTTGAACTGCAGGGCAAGCTGAAAAACTATTCTTTCACTGAAAAGGGTTCGCAGGAGGACTTGATTTACTTGTCTGCAATGCTTGAAAACAGTTTTGCACCGCAGTGTGTTATGCTACCGCTGCTGGCGGTAACGTTTCTGTGTCCGCTCAATCACTTTCTGAAAAGTGCAGGCTGTGAGCCAAAGTTTGTGACTGCGCTGATTGGTAAGACGGGTAGTCGTAAATCCACACTTGCAGCGCTGTTCCTTTCGTTCTTCGGAAAGTTTTCAGCAAGCGACCTACCGATGTCATTCCACGACACAGCGAATAGCATTTTGAGCAACATATACTATTTAAAAGACGTGTTGACTTGCATTGACGATTTTCATCCGAGCGGAATGTTTCACGAACAGGAGATGAAAAGCATTGCGCAGAATATTTCGCGATACTACGGTGATAGAATTGGTCGTGCGCGACTAAATTCAAAAGCGGAGTTACAATCTTCAAAACCGCCTACAGGCAATGCAATTATCACAGCGGAGTACACTCCTGAAATTTCCGTGTCGGGTTCGGCGAGATACTTCAATATTGAACTTAATGAAAACGATGTTCAGCTTGATGACCTGTCAGAATATCAGCAGTTAGCAAATGACGGAGTGCTGTGTGGGATTATGCAAAGCTACATTGAGTGGATTAAAAATGTGTATCTTGATGATGAAAGTGCTTTTGTAAAAACACTCGAAGATGTGTTTTTGAAATACCGCAAGTTTTATCTGGACAGGCTGTGTGCAAACAGAATTAAGTTTCACAACCGCACACCCGACATGCTTGCACACTTGAAAATCGGGTTTGCATTTCTGCTTGTGTTTCTTAAATCGAAAAATCAAATCAACAAGTCGGAGCTTGATAAATTTGAAAAGGTGTTCGACGAGATCGTTTTGAAAGCTGTGTCTGCAAACGCAGAAATCATCGAGCTTGAAAATCCGACCACTCGCTTCTGTGAGAAGCTGAAAAGTCTGCTGGACAGCGGCAGGTGCTATGTAGAAACAAAAGGGCTTGACTCCACGCCCCGTCAGAGAAACTGCATCGGCTTGCAGGACGATGAGCACTACTACCTGTTCGCAGACACAACACACTCCGAGGTGCGAAAGCTGTGCGCCGAGCAGGGCGAGCATTTTTCTATTAGCAAAAATGAGCTACTCCGTCAGCTTCGTAAAGAGGGCTTGCTGCTGTCAAGGACAAGCCGCAACACGGTCTCGGTCAGGGATAACTCCAACACAGTAGTGAATGTGGCGATGCTGAATAAGCTAAAGATGGAAGAACGGCTATCGGGCGATTTGTACCGCCCCACAGCCGAGGTCGGATAGTTTAACCAACGAGCCAACAAAACGCCGCTGTGAGCGATTTGTCGGCGTTTGTGAGCGAGGTACAGCAAGATATTTTTTGCAGAAGGAAGATGAGAAAAATGGAGTAAAATCGGCTGTCGGCATATTGCACGGGCCGGGTAAATTCCAAGCGGTTATGACGTAGAGGAATAAGATTGCAAGTTAAAGTTTCGGGGTCACAGCCCCCGAAACACTCACAGCGGACGAGCAAAGCTCGCCGCAAAAGTGCCGAAAATACGCAGTTTCAGCAAAATGATTGTGCATAATTTTTATGGGGTCATAAATTTGAGCTTTGAATGATTCAGGGGTCGCAAGGGCTGAAAAGTGCGTAAAATCGGCGTGATTACAGGCGTTGTCGATGACGTCTAAGAGAATATCAGGAAAGGACTGTTTAAAATGATCGGAAGAAAAATCAAAGGCAGAACAATCGGAAAGACAACAAGGAGGGGGATAACAGAATGGATAACAACACAAAGATCACAATGCTTACAATCAAGGAGGCGGCAGCGCTTGTCGAAGGACTGACAGAGTATAGAGTCCGCCAGATGTGTATCAACAATCAGATCCCACACATCATGGCAGGAAAAAAGTATCTCATCAATCGGGATAAGTTTTTGAGTTATCTCCGTGGCGAAACTGTGTGAGAAATTTTGTTGATTAGGTAGAATTTAATAACGAAGGCGCATTTCTGTTAGACATTTCCGCAGAGATGTAGTATAATGTCGGTTGCAGAAATGCGCCATAGTTTTGAAACGGAGGTTTATATATGGCGACAATAAGACGGCGTCCCAACGGGACTTACGAAATTAAAGTGTCATGCGGTTACGGCGTGGACGGAAAGCAGCGCAACCAGTACAAAAGCTACAAGCCTGAACCGGGTATGACGAAAAGGCAGATAGAAAAGGAGATGCAAAGGCAGGCTATACTGTTCGAAGAAGACTGCAAGCGTGGACAGATAACTGCGGCAGTAAAGTTTGAAACATTTGCTGAGCAGTGGTTTGAGGAATATGCAAAAGTCAATCTTCGCCCTACATCATACGCACGAATGAAACAGCTTACCAAGCGGGTATATCCTGCGATCGGTCACAAGCGGCTTGATAAAATAACAGCGCGTGACATCCAAAAGTTTATAACCGATATGCTTACCAACGGCAGGAATTTGAATAACGGCAAGCCTCTGTCAAGAAAGACCGCAGTGCATCATCTAAGCTTCATAAGCGACGTATTCAGCTACGCTGTACGTATGGGAATGCTGTGCGACAACCCTTGCAGGCGAGTATTCGTGCCGAAACAAGAGCAGGAGGAAAAGCAGATCTACACGATCGAGCAAGTAAAGATACTTTATGAAAATCTGAAAAGCGAGCCTATGAAATATCAGGCGTACCTGCTTCTATCGATATACAGCGGTTATCGTCGCAGCGAGATGTTAGGACTCGAGTGGAAGGATATTGACTTTGAGCATGATCTGATACACGTTCGTCGCACCTCGCAGTACACTTCGGAAAAAGGGATATACACCGACACCACCAAGACAAGAAAATCAAAACGTGTATCCAAAATGCCTGCTTCGATAATGAACTTGCTCCGGCAGTTCAAAGCAGATCAGAATGAAGAAGCAAGGCGGCTTGGAACGAAATGGGAAGATTACGACAGGCTGTTCACCAAATGGAACGGCGCGCCCATGAATCCGCAGACTCCTTTTGAGTGGCTAAAAGGCTACTGCGAGCGAATAGGAATACCGTTTAGAAATATTCATTCTCTACGTCACTTGCACGCCTCACTTCTGATTTTTGAGGGCGTGGATGTTGTAGCGGTATCAGAAGATATGGGTCATAGCGTCGTCGGAACGACTTTGAACTTGTACAGTCATATGTTCCAAGAGGCTAAAGCAAGAAACTGCGATGCGATAAGCAATGCGCTGAGCTTCACAAACGAGGCAAACACAGAGGAAGAAAAGCCTGCCAAGGATAGCTATGAAGATATATATGTAAATGAGGACGAGCAAGAGGAAGAACAACTCGGACAAGTTTTTGGGACATAAAAATCACCCGCAAGACAGCGTCCTGCGAGTGACACAATAACATATCTTTAAACAGTGATTTTCAAAACAAGTGGCAGATAAGTGGTTGAGAACAAATTCCGAATAAATAAAAACTCGGAAACAGCGATATTACGCTGTTTCCGAGACTATTGATTGGTGACCCGTACGGGAATTGAATTAAATTTTTCACATTTTCTAACCTGCCGTGATATGGGAAATAGCCCGTATTTACGGCGTTTTTCAACCTTTACTCGTTTTATTATGCTGTCCTTTATTCTATCTTTTTGAAACTTGTAAAGGACAAACAAAGGACAACGTTATGGTCATACTCCTGTTATTATAATTTCAAATCACGGAATACATTTTTGAACACCGTGAATCCAATCATTATAAAGCATAACGGAGGTAATAACTATGAGCAGATATAAAAGTGAACAAACCGCTTACAATCCACTGAAAAAGAAATCAGTTCCGCTGTGGAGACTTGACACCAATACCGTGACCGTCACACACTTCAACACCGATACGCAGACCGAGGAGAGCAAGACATACCACACCGACTTTATCAGGTATCATCTTCATTTCTCTGACAGTCATTGTCCCGACAGGCTTCGCAGGCTCGTCAATGAGGGCAAGATCATGCAGTACCTTGATGATATGGAACGGAAAGTCAGTGAAGCTATCTCACGTCAGGTTGAGCTTTGGAAACAGACTGACAGTTGCTATCAGAAAGCTGTCCTCAGCGGTGATTCTGAGAAGATGCTAGGTCTGGAGAACTGCTTCGTCAACATGGCGAGAGAAACTGTGTTTGAGTGTATGGTTTATATTTGAGAGCAGACGGCTGTGCTTTTGGATTCAGCCGTTTTTGAATTAATTTATGAAAGTAATTTTCTTATCGATTCCACAAATTTTGTAGGTTTTTCATATTCGTAAATATCATTTGACAAATACTTAATAAAGTCTGATTCTGATATACCAATTCTATCCAAATTAGCGCATATGACCGAATAGAAATTTTTTCCGTCTTTGTCATTTGAAGATGACGTTCTATCATCATTTAAATAGTCTTTGATTATATCACTTAGCGAACGCTGATTGAAATACTTATCACCTAACAATTTTATGAAATTTTTATCTGGTGTATCAACTAACTTGGATTTTAGGTATTTCTCTACACTTGGAATGGGTAAAAAACACTTAGGCAATTGTTTATATTCTTCTTGCTTGGCTATATTTCCTTTCACATCTCCGTCAAAAATACTGATAATATGTTTCCCAACTCCTAAAGTATTGTATGTTACCATATCGTGGTGTAATTTCAACATTTGATTACAACCTCCAGAAGGAAGAATACATATTAATTTACTTGATGCAAGATTGTTTTCACGAATAACTTTGTCTACAATAGCTTTAGCCAATTCGTCTTCAACTAATAACAGGAAATCAAAACCATTTGGAATATAAAGACTCCTTATTGCATAATTTGGATAGCAAGGATTGATAATTTCAATAGTCTTAGTGTCGTTTTCTAATAAATATATATTTCGAGGAGCTATTCTGTGAATAAGTTCTGCAGAATGCGTTGAAAAATATACTATTATTTCAGAATCCGAATTTTTTATTAAATCCGATAAAAAGATGTGAAGTCTATCAATAGCAGCAGGATGTAAAGCTAATTCAACTTCATCAATTAATAATAATATTCGATCATAAGTATGCCTCTTTATGATGTTATTAATAAAATCTATCAATGATATTAGCATACTTTCGCCACTACTCATTTGATATTGGCTAATAAGTTTATTGTTTATTGTTCTTTCAATTTCATAAAAATATGGAATGCCAATAAAGCCTTCTTCTTTTGCAACTCTTTTAGATTTAATCTTTTTAAGTTTTTTATACCATTTTTTATCATTATGAAGAATATAACCTAAAGTTTCAGCAACAAAAGTATCTGCTTCAATTAGTTTTTCATGAATATCTGCTTTACCAATAAATTTTGTAACTTTATTATAATCAAAAAAACGTGTTCCATAAAAAATGCTACCTTCATAAAAGCCATTAAAACGAACATCTTGATTATAATAATATGAGCCGTCTTTACGTTTTACCTTTTTGCCAGTAGAAAGCTTATTATTCTTATCTGGTGTCCACCTATCAATTTTATCTCCGATAGAAATCTCAACATATGAATTTGGAGAAAGATCTTTAGATGTAATCATTTTCGCAGAAGAAGGCTTAATTACCAGAGATAATAGTAACATAAGTGTACTCTTACCACATCCGTTTTCTCCAACAAGAGCATACATACCTTTTTCAAATGGTAACGAAACATTCAAACTATTAATGTTTCTAATATCGCATATCCGTATATTTAGATTCATAATTATTCCTTTGGTATGATATTAGCATAGTCCAAACTGCTGACTACAGTGGTGACAGGCT
>ERZ1027256.612-NODE-612-length-12826-cov-5.853418_pt1 | contig 12826 bp, 16 predicted proteins | sample MGYA00519242_ERZ1027256 | MGnify/ENA primary metagenome ERZ1027256 (study PRJEB26926, sample SAMN06164394) | human gut metagenome | biome: ENVO:00009003; feature: ENVO:2100002; material: ENVO:00002003 | host: Homo sapiens | place: USA | collected 2012 ...
GCATTTTGAAAATTTTTCCCTTATTCAGAACAATCCCTCCGGCGCTTCGCGCCACCTCCCTTTACACAAGGGAGGCTTTGATTTTTGCGAAACCACCAAAAATAGGTTTATCGACACACTCACAGCACCGTTTCTCTTTTTGAAACGGTGCTGTAATTTTTTATTTTTCAGTGTCTCTCGTCAAAATTTGAATAAGTCTCGCAGAAGCGCGCCTGGAACGACGCGGGTTCATCTCCTGCATAGAGGTGCGAGATATCGCCGAATGCGTTGCATCTGAAAACAGCTTTCCCCTGCTCGCGCTCCTCGGTTATCAGCGTCGTCACCGAGGTCGGCAGTGCAACGAAATTATGCCAGAGCACAACGGGCGATATCTTTAAAATATGCGAGAGCAGAACACACTCCACGCCGAAATGGCAGAAGAGCACCACGGTGTCGCTGTTCTCCCGCTCGACTCTGTATATCTTGCCGTCGTGGATATAGCCGTGGCGCGCAAGCAGCTCGTCTATGCCGTCGCAGACGGCTTTGTATTTTTCCGGCACGTCTCCGCTGCTGTAAAACGGGGTGGATATCCACTTGTCCTTGTCGTAATAGTCGTCGTTTTCGCTCAGAAACGCAGGCGTTCTGTCCCAGGGATAGGTGTGCTCCCCGCTCTCCGGGTCTATTACATAGCCGTCGAACTCGCGAAGCCAGTCGAATATCTCCGCCGTTCTGCCGAGCGCGTTGAGCGTCGCTTTTGAAGTGTCCTTCGCCCTGCCGAGCGGCGAGCAATAGAACGCCGCAACGTCGAGCTTCGTCAGCCTGTTTTTGAGCAGTTCTGCCTCGTGCCAGCCCTTGGGGGTCAGCGAGTCTATCGAATAATCCGGGTCTCCGTGACGAACGATAAGAAGTTTCATATAGCGCCTCCGCAGTTGAGTCTTTTAAAATTATATTACTTTCGTCGGGATTTTTCAACAGGAGTGAATATTTAAAAAAGCCGAATGTAAATAAAAAAAGATCATGATCCGTAAATCATGACCTTTTTGCTTTCTATGCCATGCGTAGCTCTCGTTTATTCCTCGCTGACTACGCTCGAATATGCGGTAGTCACGCTGAGCCCCGGAACGGTTCCGAGCTTTTCGGCAAGCGAAGAGATAGTCTCAAGCGGCGCGTCGAGGGCGACGGAAACTATATTCACACCCTTTGCGCGGTAAGGTATTCCCATCCTGCCGATTATGTGTTCGCCGAAATCGTGCAGAAGCGCGTTGAGAGACTCGACGGACTCCTCTTTTTCGACAACAACCGACATCACGGCAACTATCGTCTGCATAAAAACATCTCCTTACTTGAGAATCTTTATATTTCCGATAATCGGCAGCTCCTTTGCAGTGCCCTTGGCGGCATTGATGATTCCGATTACCGTAAGCACCGCAAACGCGATGTTAACCAAGCTGCACACGCCGCCGATAATAAGAGAAACGGTTTCGTTGACGGCTCCGACAGCGCTGACTATTATTCTGCTAACGAACGTCCATGCGAACTGGGCTATCGCGAGGACAAGTCCCTGATTCGTGTGGAAGCGCGCATATCTCGATTCCCTTGCGGCAAAGAGCGGAACAAGTACGAGTATTCCCAAATAAGCGAGTACCGCCATAACCTTGTTCGACTGAATGTCGTTTTGGTCGAACTCGGACGTTGTGTCGGGCGTGTTATTGAGCTCATTGATTTTTGTTCCGAAATCCTTCTTTTCCTCTTCCCACGGCTCTGCCTTAGGCGCTCCGAGCACAACGGGTGCGCCGCAGTCTGGGCAGAAGCGCGCCTCGTCATCTATCTTTGAGCCGCAGTTGGTGCAAAATGCCATCTTATATTTTCCTCCCGATTCCTTGTTATGTCTCAATTATACCAAGCTTTTTAGAACTTTACAAGCCGGGAAAAGCATTATATTTCGGCTTTATTCCGGCGCAGAATGTGCCGCAAAACGAGCGAAACCGCCGCCGAAACGGCATATGCAATCAGACAGCCGACACAAAGAAGTATAAAAATCAATCCGGCTGCATTGTTATCGTTCGTCATCTCAAGACCGAATAAATTCATAATTTTCGGCGCCGCACCGACAGCACTCGCGAGCACGAACCAAAAGACCGCCGAGACGGCTGTCGCCGCCGCCCTTATCAGCAGTGATTTGATATCCGGCAGCGCAAAAAGTGCCGCGAATATTACCGCCGCAAAAGCGCCGATCTGAAAAATCGGCAATGCTGTGTCGAGCTTTTCAGCCGGCAGCGCAGTACAGAATAGACTCATCGCCGCCATTGCGAACGCAACAGAAACCGTACCTGCCGCAAAGCCGATAAGACAATCTTTCTGCGTCATATTTTTCATGACTCTTCCTCCGCATCGTCGAGCAGGCTCTCTTCCTCCCTGTGCCAGAGATATGCAAGCGTGCCGATGTAGCCCTCTTTCCACGGTTTGTATTTGCCGTTGTAGTGGACTATCGAGCAGTTCTTCTCAATCCACTCGTGGGTCTTGAGGCTGTGGAGCGCGGTCTTTTCGTCGAGGTTATATATCTCCGGCGAGACATAGCGCGTTTTGGTGCAGTAGAGCGCGTTTATGACATCCTGGTCGCCGAGATAGAGCTTGTCCGCGTTCTTGTCGATATAGTCGAAAAGCTCCTTTGATGTGTAGCTGCGCCTGAGCTCATCGAGGTTCATCATAAGTATGCCCGCATTGATATATCGTGAGCCCTCAGGCATACCCAGGCGGATATGATTGATATCCTCGACCACGCCGAAAGTGTGGCTCGCCCCGGCGAAGCAGAAGCAGTCGAGATCCATGTTATAGAGATCGGATATAGAGTTGAGGATCAGCGTGTCCGGGTCGATATAAAGTATTCTGTCGAGCTCTGCGGGCAGAATTTCGTGCGCGGTGAGCCGATAATATGTCTCTTTGGTTATCCTGTCCTCCGTCGGAGCGTCGGCGTTGAGCTCGTGGGAAAGGCGGATGGAATGGACATTGAAGCGGCTGCGGTCGATGCCGCGGAATATGCTGTCGATATTCTCGTCGGTCAGCGACGAGTGGGCTATGTATAAATCGAACTTCGGACAGTCGTCCGCGCGAACGAGCGAATGGAGCATCACGGACAGCGGCCGGATATAATTGGCGTCAAGCGTTACGAGTATGTTCATCAAAGACCTCCCGGTTATAGATTCAATTAGATTATAATATATTTTCCCCTCCGTTTCAAGCGCAGAAAACGCCGCCACAAAGGACGGCGTTTTGTACTTTATATTTTCTTCTGCGCGCAGGCTTCGATAAGCTTATCGTGTAATCAAACCTTTCGGTCATGCTCACTCCACCCGCCGATGAAGTAAACTTTGACACGTTGTTACTCATGTCATATCCGTACTCGGCGTCATAGATGCGCTTTTTGCTGCCGTTGAGTACGCTCTGTCGAACAAGTCTACATTTCCAAATGTATTTGATAAGGACAACCGGAAGTGGTTGGAGTCTCCCAGTTATTTCCTTACAAAAAAACTGTCTAAGGATCGACATTCAACGGTTAAGATATGATCAATTGTTTTAGCCCTACTTTAAGGTACATTCGCCGCAAAAAAGACCAACAAATCGTCCTTTTTTATCGCGCGCTGTTCTATGTGAACAATAAAAAATGCCCGTTGCCACCGTAAGTGCTTCAAAGATTTGATATGTCACTACAATAACCCAATTGATTTCTCTGATAAAATAATAAGTTATACTTACAACCGCTAAAACTATTATAGAAATAGCAAGAAATATCACATCCAACAGATGGTACTTCTCAATATTGGGGCTAAAATCCTGCTCGGGAAAACTCTTTATCGTCGTTCTTATGTAGCGCATGGTTCTTCTTTTAAAGAATCGTTCCTTTCGCCACTCCCGCCTCTGGCGGTTAGTCATACCTTTTTCAAACAGAAACATTACGGCAAATTTATATATAGAATGACAACAAAGTTCATTTACGATAATCGCAAGTATTATAGCCTCTATAGGGAGTGTCTCTATTCTGTCAATGAGAATAGCCACCTACTATCACCATCCTAACCATTTAAAAAATCGATTTCCAGCTCTTTTAGCAATCTCTTTAAAGTTCAATTCATCATGAAATATAATTTTTTACTGCCTTTCTATACGCAGCGGTGCTCTTGGAGTAATACTTTATCGCCTTCGCGGCCTCGCCTTTAAACGATTGTCTTCTTCGATTTTTAAAAGCTTTGTTAATGCTCTGTCGAACAAGTCTGCCTGTTAAATCATAAGTATACAGGAAACGCTGATTGTTTACAAGGTCTTCATGGGAATACAAGTTTCCTAAATTCAATCATGCATTTTAAGCGCCTTTTGTTTTAGTCGTACTAAAAAGTAAAGAATCCCTCAGTCCATTCCGGCTTATCTATTTCATATTCGTCAATGGAGAACCCATCAGGGTAGTTAATAAATTCCGGATTCTCACGATACTCCGACAGACTTTTTTCTGCATTTTCATAGGTTGAATAATACCCAAGATCCGATACATTGTCATACTCGCCGTCAAAATATTCATGCGCCAAATAAAACACAGACCCCCTAAATTCGCCTATTGAACCGTTAAAGTCGTCCGTGTCGGCATGCACTATCTCTTCTTGAAAATCGTTCGGGAAATCCTTAAAGCCCGGTTTTTGCAAGTAACAATTGATTATATCCCTGCACTTTTGTTTAGAGGAAAAAAATCCCAGCAATTTTGTGCAGTATACTTTTTCATTTGTATCTGCGGAAAATTCAATAAATCTTTTGTGAACCAATTTATATACCTTTTTCATTAAATCACCCCATCACTTATAGCCTTTGTCGCGCTGTAGCCACTTTTTAATTTTGCTATAGCGTCATAGGAATATGTTGCAATCTTTATGTATATCACCTCATATTTATGACTATTTTGTCAATATGAGGATGTATCCAATGATGCTAGCAACTTTGTTGCCATAAAGATACTCAATATATAAAGAAGTATCTTACATCACAACAAATGAATCAAATACCTGATAAGACTAACTATCATGCCACAAAAAGCTATCGCTCCCAAGCCAAGTCCCACATACATCCTAACCTTCAGAAGATAGTAACCCTCTTCTCCAACATTTTTTTTGTTTAAAAAATTGCCCTTAAACTTATATACCGAAATACCGTCTGCCAGAAGACATGCACTCACAAAAAAATATCCACTAATATACTGTGCCAGATCATTCGCATATGTTACGATCAAAAACGTTAGGATGAATGCTACCGGCCATGCTATCAAATCAACGCCCAAAGCTTTTAAACTTATTTTTGTATAATCACTCATTTTCTTCATATTTTCAACTCCTATAGATTCTAAAAAGATCCGCCAGAACCGCCATGCCATTCACGCACACTGAATTAAATTTAAGTTTCCTGGTTTTTCACTCGGCTTTATGACAAACCAGCGTTAATTTGTTCAGTGTTATTTAAACGTATACTCTCCCCGAAAGAAACCAACAAATCGTCCTTTTTTATCGCGCGATGTTATATGCGAAAGGAAAAAGAAAGTCGTTGCAATAACTGTTGCTTCATGAATTGCGTAAGTTACTATAATAACCCAGTTAATTTCTCTTACAAGATAATAAGTTACGCTCACTATCGCAAGAGTTATTATAAAAACAACAATTAAAACCACATCTACAAGATGATACTTCTCGATATTGGGGCTAAAATCCTGCTCGGGAAGACTCTTTATCGTCGTTCTTATGTAGCGCATGGTTTGTCTTTTGAAATATTTCTCTTTTCGCCACGCACGCTTTTGTCGGTTTGTCAAACCCTTCTCAAATAAAAAGGTCACAATAAATTTATATATCGAATGATTATAAATTCCGTTTATGATAATTGCAATTATTATAAGGCTTATAGGAAACTGCCCTATTTCATCTAAAGGAAGTATCATTTATTTATCACCTTACTCTTTTCAATCTCTGTCCTTGATTATAAGTATAACAGCAAATAATTCTCTTATCAATAACAATCGCAAAAATTGACACTTTGCGCAGACGGGCGCGCAAGTTTGCCGTATATAAAAACTCCGCCCGGAGAACCGGACGGAGCTTTTGATTTAGATTTACGCGTTGTGCTTCTTGATAGCTGCCTGAGCTGCGCTGAGGCGTGCGATCGGCACGCGGAAGGGCGAGCAGGAAACATAATCAAGGCCGATGTCGTTGCAGAACTCGACGGAGGTCGGGTCGCCGCCGTGCTCACCGCAGATACCGCAGTGGAGCTTCGGGTTGACGGGCTTGCTCATAGCGATGGTCATCTGCATGAGCTTGCCGACGCCGTTCTGATCAAGCTTTGCGAACGGATCGTTCTCAAAGATCTTGGTGTCATAGTAAGCGTTGAGGAACTTGCCTGCATCGTCACGGCTGAAGCCGAAGGTCATCTGAGTCAGATCGTTGGTGCCGAAGCAGAAGAAATCAGCCTCAGCAGCGATCTCGTCAGCGGTGAGAGCCGCTCTCGGGATCTCGATCATGGTGCCGACCTCATACTCAAGGTCAATGCCGGCAGCCTTTATCTCAGCGTCAGCAACCTCGACAACGATCTTCTTGACGAACTTGAACTCCTTGACGTCGCCGACAAGGGGAATCATGATCTCGGGAACGATCTTCCAATCGGGATGCTTCTTCTGAACATTGATAGCAGCGCGGATAACAGCAGCAGTCTGCATCTTTGCGATTTCGGGATATGTGACAGCCAGACGGCAGCCGCGGTGACCCATCATCGGGTTGAACTCATGGAGAGAAGCGATGATAGCCTTGATATCCTCAACGCTCTTATGCTTTGCAGCTGCAAGAGCCTCGATGTCAGCCTCCTCGGTGGGAACAAACTCATGGAGAGGCGGATCAAGGAAGCGGATGGTGACCGGCTTGCCTTCGAGGGTCTCATAGAGCTTCTCAAAGTCGCCCTGCTGATAGGGAAGAATCTTATCAAGAGCTTCTTCTCTCTCTTCAACAGTATCGGAGCAGATCATCTCGCGGAAAGCAGCGATTCTGTCAGCCTCAAAGAACATATGCTCTGTACGGCAAAGGCCGATGCCCTCTGCGCCGAGCTCAACAGCCTTGGCTGCGTCGCGCGGAGTATCTGCGTTGGTGCGAACCTTAAGGGTTCTGTACTTATCAGCCCAGCCCATGATTCTGCCGAACTCGCCTGCGATGGAAGCGTCGACAGTCGGGATGATGCCGTCATAGATGTTACCGGTGGAGCCGTCGATGGAGATGAAGTCGCCCTCATGGAAGGTCTTGCCTGCAAGGGTGAACTTCTTGTTCTCCTCGTCCATGATGATCTCGGAGCAGCCGGAGACACAGCAGGTACCCATACCACGGGCAACAACAGCTGCGTGAGAGGTCATACCGCCGCGGACAGTCAGGATACCCTGAGATGCCTTCATGCCGGTGATGTCCTCGGGAGAGGTCTCAAGGCGGACAAGGACAACCTTCTCGCCTCTTGCCTTCCAAGCCTCAGCGTCGTCAGCGGTGAAGACGATCTTGCCGCATGCAGCGCCGGGAGAAGCGCCAAGACCCTTACCGATCGGGGTAGCGGCCTTGAGTGCCTTTGCGTCAAACTGGGGATGAAGGAGGGTGTCGAGGTTTCTGGGCTCGATCATAAGAACAGCCTCTTCCTCGGTTCTCATACCCTCGTCAACGAGATCGCAGGCGATCTTGAGAGCTGCCTGAGCGGTTCTCTTACCGTTACGGGTCTGAAGCATGAAGAGCTTGCCGTGCTCGACGGTGAACTCCATGTCCTGCATATCTCTGTAATGATCTTCAAGAATCTTGCAGACCTTCTTGAACTCTGCGAACGCCTCGGGGAACTTCTGCTCCATCTCAGCGATCTTCATGGGAGTACGTACGCCTGCGACGACGTCCTCGCCCTGTGCGTTGGTGAGGAACTCACCGAACAGACCCTTAGCGCCGGTTGCGGGGTCGCGGGTGAACGCAACGCCGGTGCCGCAGTCATCGCCCATGTTGCCGAACGCCATGGACTGGACGTTAACGGCAGTACCCCACGAATAGGGGATATCGTTGTCGCGGCGATAGACGTTTGCGCGGGGGTTGTCCCACGAACGGAAAACGGCCTTGATAGCGCCCATGAGCTGCTCCTTGGGATCGGTCGGGAAATCGGTGCCGATCTTTGCCTTGTACTCAGCCTTGAACTGAGAAGCGAGCTCCTTGAGATCGTCGGCGGTAAGCTCGACGTCCTGGGTCACGCCCTTCTTCGCCTTCATAGCGTCGATGAGCTGCTCGAAATACTTCTTACCGACCTCCATAACGACGTCGGAATACATCTGAATGAATCTTCTGTAGCAGTCCCAAGCCCAACGGGGATTGCCGGACTTCTCTGCGATAGCCTCAACGACTTCCTCGTTAAGACCGAGGTTAAGAATAGTGTCCATCATGCCGGGCATGGAAGCGCGGGCGCCGGAACGGACGGAAACGAGGAGCGGATTCTCCTTATCGCCGAACTTCTTGCCGGTGATGCCTTCCATCTTGACGATGTACTCGTTGATCTCTGCCATGATCTCGGGATTGATCTCGCGGCCGTCCTCATAGTACTGGGTGCAGGCCTCGGTGGTGATGGTGAAGCCCTGAGGAACAGGAAGACCGATGTTTGTCATTTCAGCAAGGTTCGCGCCCTTACCGCCGAGAAGCTCTCTCATCTGAGCGTTGCCCTCGGAGAACAAATAAACGTACTTGTGAGCCATGATATACCTCCGTAAATAGTGTTTTTAGCTGCGAAGAAGATGCAGAAACCAAAGGCTGCATCTTCGCCTCATGCTATTATAACAGACCGACATGAAAAATACCATATATTTTTACAATAAAATAGCGATTTTTGCGACTTTTCTTTTGTACAGATTTGACTATACAAATATATATGGCACAAAATATGTTTCCCCACGCTGAAAATTTAAAAATCCGGCGGATACAACCTGCTTTTTCAACCGCAGAGCCGACCCGCTCATTTTATAAAATCTTTGAAAAATCGCGCCGTCATATGCACAATGTCTTGTAATTTTGCACTTTTTCTGTCATAATATATTTTAAGATACCGCACGGATATCAACAACGAAAGGACAATGAGCTTTATGGATAAGAAATGTGCTGTTATTCTCGCCGCCGGCGAAGGCACGCGAATGAAGAGCAAAAAGCCGAAGGCTCTCGCCGAGGTTCTGTTCGCGCCGATGATCGACTGGGTCATAGGCGCCGTAAAAGAAAGCGGCATAGACGACATATGCGTTGTTAAAGGCTTCGGCGCGGAATATCTCGACGCGCACCTTGTAGGCAGCTGCGAGACTGTTCTCCAGAGCGAGAGACTCGGAACAGGTCACGCCGTTTTGCAGGCGGGAAACTTTATTGAAAGCAACGGCGGCGATGTCCTCGTTTTAAATGGCGACGCTCCGTTCATCGACGCAAAAACAATATACGATGCACTCGCCCTGCACAAGAAAGAGGACAACAGCGTCACCGTTATCTCTGCGGAGATAGACGATCCGACCGGCTACGGCAGAATAATCCGCTCGGCGGACGGTTCGGTTGAAAAGATAGTCGAACAGCGCGACGCGAACGCCGAAGAGGCGGCTGTAAGAGAAGTCAACTCCGGCGCGTTCTGGTTTGACGGCAAAGCTCTGATGCGCGCGCTCAACAGCCTCAACGCAAAGCGCGCGAGCGGAGAGAACACGAAGAAAGAGTTCTATCTGACCGACGCTCTTGAAGAGATAAAATCCTACGGTCTGCGCGCAGGTTCGTTCACGGCGCAGAGCGAGGATATAATCCTCGGCGCGAACGACAGGGTTCAGCTCAACGCTCTCAACGAGCTTGCCCGCCACCGCGAGCTTGAGAAGCATATGCGTGCGGGCGTGTCGATCCCCTGCACCGACGGCGTCATTATCTGCCCCGGCGCAAAAATCGGCAGGGACACCGTGATTCTCACCGGCTCTGTGATAAAAGGCGACAGCGTTATCGGCGAGGACTGCACGATAGGTCCCGACTCGCTCGTTGAAAGCAGCACGATAGAAGACGGCGTTTCGTTCGTCCGCTCGGTCTGCTACTCATCGAAGATACTCGACGGCGCGGACATCGGTCCGTTCGTCCGCATCCGTCCCGGCAGCGTTATCGGCAGTTCCGTCCATGTCGGCAACTTCGTTGAAGTCAAGAACAGCACGATAGGCGCAGATACAAAGATATCCCACCTTTCGTATATCGGCGATTCCGATCTCGGCACGGGAATCAACATCGGCTGCGGCTGCGCTACGGCTAATTACTCCGGCAACAAAAAGAGCCGCACCACAATCAAGGACGGCGCATTTATCGGATGCCACACCTGCCTCGTGGCTCCCGTTGAGGTCGGCGAAAACGCATACACGGCGGCAGGCTCGACCGTGACCGAGAATGTCCCCGACAACTCGCTCGCAGTCGCCCGCTCCAGACAGACGGTCAAAAAGGGCTGGGTGAAGATAAAGCAGCCCTATAAGCATAAAGTTTAAAAGAAAGACGGTGAAATTGCCATGAAGAAAGGCAAGAAAGCGGCGATAATCATTATTGCCGTCATCGCGGCCGCGGCGATAGTTGTCGGCGGACTCGTCCTCGGAGGAGTCATCCCTGTCGGCAACAAGAGAACGGCATCTGCACAGGAGATAGCTGTTGACGACACCGCAATGACCGCATACAAGACTATCCCCCAGGTCTACAAAATCACGCTCAAATCGCTCTACGGCATGAGCGGCGACGATGTTGCAAAGTTCTATGAGAACAACTGCGAGGGCTGGAACGTTTACGCCCAGACAGTCTCAATAAAGAACCGCAGCGACACTGCGATAGTCATCTCCAACGCGAAGAGCGAAGCGAACGGAACGGACAACATCTGGGTCTGCTCGCGCACCAACGAGGCCGACTATGTGACCATCGCTCCCGGCGAAACCGGGACATTCACATTCAATGTCCTCGCCAAGGGCTACAACAGCCCCGACGCTGTCAAATCGGCTCTCAAGAAGCTCAACCCGAGCATCGTGTTTGCGGAGAACAAGTCTGCCGCGGACCAGTCGTTCGTAAAATTTGACATGGCAAACGCCGACAAATTCGCGATCGATATAAAGTTCTGATAAAGTCAAAATAACATACGGGCGCTCGGGTTTCCGGGCGTCCGTATAAAATGTAAGGAAAAAAGATATGAATTTTTTCAGACGCACTCCCCGCACTGTCGGCGCGCCCGAATTTTTGATAGTCGGGCTCGGCAACCCGGGCAAGGAATATGAATTTACCCGCCACAATGCTGGCTTTCTCTGCCTCGATCTCTTCGCGCAGGAGAACGATATAAAAATAAACCGCTTGAAGTTCAACGCACTCATCGGAGACGCGGAAATCGGCGGCAAGCGCTGCATTCTCGCAAAGCCCCAGACATTCATGAACAACTCCGGCGAGGCGGTGCGCGACATAGCCTCGTTCTACAAGATTCCGCCCGAAAAGATAATCGTCATTTTTGACGACATCTCTCTCCCCTGCGGCAGGCTCAGAATACGCCGCAAAGGCACGGACGGCGGTCACAACGGAATAAAGAGCATAATATATCAGCTTCAGAGCGATCAGTTCCCGCGCATCAAGCTCGGCATCGGCGCGAAGCTCCACCTCGAGCAGCCGCTCGCCGACTGGGTGCTCTCGGTCATGAAGGGCGACGACCTCGAAAATCTGCGCTCCGCCTGCCTCGAGGCGTGCGACGCGATTCCCCTGCTCGTAAACGGAGAGATCGAAAAGGCAATGGGACTCTACAACGCCGCAAAATAACCGTGCGGCGACCGAGTCCCATTAAAAAGTCAGATCTTGAAGTTTTTCATCGAGGACACATCGTCCATTATGCCGCTGACTGTCTTCATAGCCTTTGCGGCGCTCTTCTTGACATTCTTTTTCGCCTTTTTGAGCGAATTGTTCGAGCCCATCATCATCGCACCCGACACTGCGGCCGCCGCGCCGCCGACTGCGAGGGCGACCATGACATTTTTGGCAGTCGATCCGGACTGAGCCATCTTCATAAAAGAACACACCCCTTTTTATTTTTCAGAACGCTTCGGGCGTTCCCTTTATATTTTGAGCAGGGAGCGCGCCGGGATTCAAGACAAAATTTGTTTTGTCAAAACACACGAAACAGGAGGACAAAAATGCAGCTGAACATAGTTCTCGTTGAACCGGAAATACCGCAGAACACCGGCAACATCGCGCGCACCTGCGCCGCGACCGGCTCGCGCCTGCACATAGTCAAGCCCATGGGATTCACCATTGACGACCGCAAGCTAAAAAGAGCCGGACTCGACTACTGGCATCTGCTCGACATAACATATTATGAAAACCTCGCGGACTTTTTTGAGAAGAACGCGGGCGGAAAATTTTTCTATTTTTCAACCAAAGCGGAGCACATCCATTCGGATGTAGTTTATCCCGACAACGCCTACATAGTCTTCGGCAAGGAGACAAAAGGACTGCCCGAGGAGCTTCTGCACGACAACCCGGACAGTTGCGTAAGAATACCGATGATAAACAATTCGGATGCGCGCAGCCTGAATCTCTCGAACTCCGTCGCCGTCGGCGTATACGAAGTTTTGCGCCAATGGGGATATCCCGAGCTGCTGACAAAAGGCAAGCTGACAAAATTTGACTGGGACGAATAACGGCGAATAAACGGACGGGAAGCACCCGCTTTGCGGCTATTATTAAATTTATAAACGGTGTGACTTTTCTGAACAAGTCCGTAAAAAATGGACAATAGAAAAAACAGACCTCCTATGGTAGAA
>ERZ1027256.617-NODE-617-length-12760-cov-6.756002_pt1 | contig 12760 bp, 11 predicted proteins | sample MGYA00519242_ERZ1027256 | MGnify/ENA primary metagenome ERZ1027256 (study PRJEB26926, sample SAMN06164394) | human gut metagenome | biome: ENVO:00009003; feature: ENVO:2100002; material: ENVO:00002003 | host: Homo sapiens | place: USA | collected 2012 ...
TTTTGTGGGCTGTCTTTTCTTCTTGCCATAAAAATAACCTCCAAACTGAGTAATTTTATCTTACATCAGTTTGGAGGTTTACACAAACTTTGGGATACTCCCTGAAAAGTTGAAAAGAACCAGACCGCGCTAACGTGTATAGCTATTTTGAGTTTTACGACTCCCGGCATCACGCCAAATGGCGCGATGCCGGGAGTTCGTATTCAGCTCCATTCCTCAGCCAAGAGGAAGTCGCGGATATTCCGGTGCTTGATCCCGTTTCGGCTCATATCGAACTCATCGAGGGAAACAACGTACTTCGGGAAGTTATCGCGGATGCCGTGGTCGGCAATATAATACTTCTCATTGGTGGCAAGGATCTGTTTGTCCTGCAAGTCCTCCCGCTTTACCTGATAGAACAGGTAAAGCGGGAGGACTTGATATAGTTCAGAATTATTTCCGGGGCGACGGGCGCTACTCATTTTTCAGAACCTTTGCAAGAGAGGTCGCCGAGAAGGTCCTTCCCACATTGGCGATCAAAACTCATTCAACAGCCCCACAACTGTCCGCAGCTCTTCCGCCTTCACCTTATCCGGGAACTGACCGGAGAGAACGCAGTTTTTGAAGTACTTGATCTCTTCTGCGTAGGCGTCGCTCTTGGGCAGGTTGATGGAGCCGGTATCGCCGGTGGCCTGCTCAGTCGGGGAATAGATGCTGCCGTTGTTTTCATATATTTTGCATTCGCCCTTTTCGTAGGTAACGAGAGCGTCCTCGAACTGGAAGCGGTAGGAAGCGCCGAAGGGGTAAGCGGATGCGTACCAGGAAGCTTCGGTGGTAACGAAGAAGCCGGGGAATTCGTATACAGCGGTCAGATAGTCCTGATTAGGCTGCTTTGCGCGGTGCTTCAGGGAAGCTTCCGGTTTGCCGAAGGCGTATACGAGGAAGTCAAGATCATGGATGTGCAGGTCGTAAGGTACGAGTCCGCTTCTCTTTTCGTCCATCATCCAGTTGTCCCAGCTCCAGGCGGGATAGCTGCCGAGGCGTCCCATGTAGCCGGACAGGAGCTTTCCGTATTTGCCGGAATCGTAAAGCTCCTTGATCAGCTCATATTCGGGCCAGAAGCGCAGAACCTGTGCAATCATGAAGCATACGTTGTTTTCTTTTGCGGTGGAATATGCCAGCTCGATATCCTCTTCTTTTAAGGAAATGGGTTTTTCACTGAGGACGTGGATGCCCTTTTTCATCGCCTTGACTGCGGTGGGAACGTGCAGATAGGTGGGCAGGCAGATGTCCAGGATGTCCAGCTCTTCTTTTTCAAGCATTTCATCGATGGAGGTGTAGTGATGCGGCTCCGGATAAGGCTCCATCCGCTCCGGACGGATATCGCAGATTGCTGTGAGTGTGGTGTCCTCCATAGCGTTCCATGCAGGAATGTGTGCGCCGCTGATGCCGCCGACGCCGACTAAACCGATTTTTAACATGATGCTTCCTCCCCGTAAATTTCATCAATAATGTTTTGCAGATAAGTTCTGGATTCCAGAATGTCGGTCAGCTGCTGTGGACCGTCGATTTCCCGTTCGATGGTGACATAGGAGTTGTAGCCAAGCTCATGCAGCTTTGTAAAAACTGCACGGAAGTCTACTTTTCCCTGTCCAATGGGTGTTTCGGCACCGAGCTCATGTCCGTTTGTCGGATAGCAGCCGTCCTTTGCATGTAGGTTGCGGACGTATTTGCCGAAAACGTCAAGTGCGTCTGCCGGGTTTGCTTTTCCGTAAAGAATCAGATTTGCAGTGTCCAGATTCACATAAAGATTATCCGTGCCGACGGCTTCAAAGCAGCGCAGCATGGTAACGGGGGTTTCCTGGCCGGTTTCAAACAGCAGGCACTGCCCGTTTTTCTTCAGATGCTCTGCAACAGTGCGCACAGCGATGCAGAAGCTGCTGAAATTGGGATCATAGGGATTTTCCGGAATAAATCCCATATGGGTTACGACATCAGTGATGCCGAGCTTGTGGGCAAAATCTGCACCGTCGCAAAGGTTTTCGATCCGCATCTGTCGGTATTCTACAGGGACAAGTCCAAGGGTAAGCGGTCCGTCGTAAAAGTTCCATGCCGCAGGTCCGGTCCAGCCGCACCAGAATGCGGAAACGGTGATCTGGTATTGTTCCAGAAGTGTTTTTAAGGTGTTTGCATTTTCGTCCGTCCAGGCGGCAGGATTCCAGGAAACCAGCTGACAGGAATCGAAGTTATGTTCCCGAAGCTGGGCGAATTTTTTTTCCATACCGTCGATCTCGGAGAAATTGACGCAGGTTCCGATTTTCATAGAGAGCTCCTTTTTAGGCAAAGAAAAATAGCTTTCATTGCCCTGAAATGATGATTTTTTGTTGTCTGGGAACTGTTTTTACAGTATCATGAAAAGCAGGAGAAGCCCATTATTTTTTTGACTCATTTTAGGATAATTTTTACCTTTTGCGGAGGACAGTATGATCGACGGATACAAGGAGTTGACGCCGGTAATCTATGGAGAAAATGCGATAAAATATCTGTATACCGAGCAGAAAAAGGCAGAGGGGGAAATCTGTTTTCTGCTGCACTGGCACGACCGGATGGAGCTGACCTATGTGACGGAGGGGACGCTGCGGTTTGTGACGGAAGGAGAGGAGTTTTTGGTTTCTGCAGGAGAGCTTGCCGTAGCGGGACCGGGGCAGATGCATGGCGGTTTTGCAGTGTCGGAAAAGGTCTGCTATCATACGGTCATGTTTGATGTGGAGCGGTTTTATAATGGAACGGCAGCGTCTGAAAAATATTTACGTTCCCTGGGAAATGGAGAACTGACTTTTGTGGAAAAAATTGCAGAGAAAGAGGTTTCCGGGCTGCTGGAGCGTCTGGTGGGGCTGCTGGCCGGAAGGGACAGCGGAAAAGACAGCAAAAGCTCGCTGGCAGCCATCGGAACGCTGTATGAAATTCTCGGATGCCTGATAGAATACGGCAGGTCAAAAAGCAGTGCAAAGGTCAGTCCGGACAGCGGGTTTGGTCAGATTTTAATCTATGTGAATCATCATTATACGGAAAAACTCAGCCCGGCAGCGCTGAGTGCGCAGTTTGGATATCATGAGGCGTATTTCTGCAGACGCTTTCGGGAGCTGACAGGCATTACCTTTTCGGAATATGTCCGTGCGCTCCGGATGGAGTATGCACAGAAGCTTTTGAAGGAATCAGAGGATGAGGTGGGGACAGTGGCCTGGAAATGCGGCTACCCGGACGGAAGCTATTTTACACGGGAGTTTCGGAAGATGTACGGGTTTACACCATCGCAGTTCCGGCGGATGACGCGGTGAACTGTAGCGTTTCGGCAGATGTGAGGAAACACAGCAGTGAAAAAAAGCTGTACAACAAAAACACCGCAGTCTATAATGGAAAAAACGGATCGGGAGGGAGAAAATGTTATGCAGGCATTATTTGATGCCGTAAACGCGATTTGCGGCAAAATTCAGGTTGTATCAGATCTGTTCTGGGAGTTTCCGACCAACTTCGGATGGTATGCGGCGATCCCGATTCTTGGAAATTTCAGTCTGGCGATCATTTTGCTGGTCGGTACTGGAATTTTTCTGACATTTCGGTTCCGGTTTGTTCAGGTACGGAAATTTAAGTACGGCTTAAAAGTGCTCCTTCACAGCAAAGCAGCGACGAAGACCGGTATTTCAGCGCTGGCGGCATTTTTGCTGTCTACGGCGATGCGGGTAGGACCGGGAAATATTCTTGGTGTGACGGGTGCGATTTCGATCGGTGGTCCGGGCGCACTGTTCTGGATGTGGCTGTCGGCGTTTTTCGGGATGTCCACAGCCTTTGCAGAATCCACGCTGTCCCAGATTTTTAAAGAAAAAAGAGATGGGCAGTATGTCGGCGGACTTCCTTTTTATGGAAGAAGACTGTTAAACAATGCGGCGTGGGCAGGTGTTGCGCTGAGCGTGCTCTACATTGTCTATGCCTTTTTGTGCTTCCCGGCGCAGGGCTTTAATACCATCTCCGCAGTCGGTGCCATTGCAAATGAGATCACCGGGACGATGATTGCGACCAATTCGACGCTGTATTGGATTTCCTTCGTGGTACTGATCCTGATTGCTGCACTGATCAGCTTCGGGGGAATCAAAAAAGTGACAAAGGTAACAGATCTGCTGGTTCCTGTGATGGCGGTGATCTATGTGCTGACCGTAGTTGTGCTGGTTGTCTGCAACTTTACGCGGATTCCGTGGTTTTTTCAGGCGGTATTTGGACAGGCATTTTCGCCGGATGCCGTATTTGGCGGAGCCTTCGGCACAGTCCTTAGCCAGGGCATCAAACGCGGTCTGATGTCCAACGAGGCAGGTCAGGGTACCATCACGATGCCTGCGGCGGCTGCGGATGCAAATCATCCCTGCGATCAGGGCTGCGTTCAGGCCATTGGCGTTTTTCTGGATACGATTGTGATCTGTACGCTGACCGGATTTGTGGTGATTATGGGAAGGATGTGGACGACAGACCGTGCGGCAGAGTGGTTTGATATGGGCAAGCTGGACAAATTCCTGGCATCCTGCGGAGAGCTGACCGGACAGAGCGGCGCTTATCAGATCGTAACGTTTTTAGTGAGCATCTGCTTTGGCCTGTTTGCATTTACCTGTCTGATCGGCTTTATGTCCTTTACGGAAATGTGCGCGGTGCGGATTTCTTCGCGCAAGGGTTTTATTGTTCTGATCCGGCTGCTGTGCCTGTTCGTCATTTCCTTTGGCGTCATTACCAATATCGCGGGAATGGATCTGGGCGCGCTCTGGGATTTAAGCGATTTTGCCAATATTCTGATGGTTTACTGCAACCTGCCGCTGCAGTATCTTGGTCTGAAGTATGTAACCCGGGCGTGGAAGCACTTCGAAAAACAGGACGGCACGCCCTTTACGTCTGAAATAGCAGGAATCGATGTGCCGGTCTGGGAGGAAAAAGCCGGAAAAGCATAACGGGTACTTTCACAGAAAGAAAGGCTGACGCGGTCAGAAAAACAGCCGCCGGGGCGGCAGAATGGGAGGGTATATGGATTACGCACTGTATCAGAAAATTTCAAAGGTCACGCTGGGAAAGCAGCCGGCTGACCTGGTATTAAAAAATCTGAAGCTGGTGGATGTATTTACAGGGGAGATCGTGGAGTCAAACGTTGCAGTCAAGGACGGTCTGATCGCGGGGGTGTCGAGACGTTACCGCGGAAAAAAGGAGATCGACCTCGGTGGAAAATATCTTGCGCCGGGCTTTATCGACGCACATCTGCATCTGGAATCCACCATGGTTACGCCCAACGAGCTGGTCAGCACGGCGGCACGTTTCGGGACGACGACATTTATCGTAGATCCCCATGAGGCAGCGAATGTCAGCGGTGCAGCCGGGATTGACTATATTCTTGATCAGACGGAAAAATCTCCGGCGAACGTCTATGTCATGATGCCGTCCTGTGTACCGGCGACGCATGTGGACGATAACGGCGGTATTTTTTCCGCAAACGATATGTATCCGTACGTCCGCAATCCGCGGGTTCTGGGACTGGGGGAAGTGATGGATGATCCGGGGGTTATCAACGGCGACGAGAGCATGTTTTCCAAACTGCTGCTGTTTGAAAACCGGACGATTGACGGACATGCCCCTTATCTGCCGAACCGGGAGCTGAGCGCTTACAAGATGGCGGGGGTGGATACCGACCATGAAGCGACCAGCTTTGAATACGCGCTGGAAGAGGTACGCCGCGGCATTCATGTCCATATCCGCGAGGGCAGCGCGGCCCATAACCTGAAGGATATCGTAGAGGGCATTGTCCGCACCGGAATCGATACGGAATATTTTTCCTTCTGTACGGACGACAAGCATATCGAGGATATTTTACGGGACGGCCATATCAGCTACAACGTAAAGCTTGCGGTTTCCCTCGGTATGAATCCGGTTCAGGCGATCAAAATGGCGACGATCAACACTGCAAAATGCTACGGCTTAAAGCATCTGGGCGCGATTTCCCCGGGCTTCCAGGCGGACTTTGTTGTACTGGATAATCTGCAGGATCTGAATGTGACAGATGTATTCTATAAAGGAAAGCTTGTAGACCGGAATGCGCCGATCCGTGTAAAAACGTGCGGCAGAGCGTTGAAACATACGGTACACCTCGACAAGGTGAAGGCAGAGCAGTTTGTGCTTCCGATTGGAAAAAAGAAAACCCATGTAATCGGCATCAATCCGTCCCAGATTACCACAGAGGATCTGGCGGTTTCCCTGCAGCCTGCGGCAAATTATGTTCCGACGGACGGCTATTCCAAGGTTGCGGCTGTGGAGCGGCATCATAATACCGGAAAAATCGGCGTTGCAGTGGCAAAGGGCTACGGCATCCGAAACGGCGCAGTGGCATCTTCCGTATCCCACGATTCCCATAACATCATCGTCATCGGGGACAATGACCGCGACATGGCATTGGCAGTCGACGAAATCATCCGAACGCAGGGCGGTTATACCGTTGTGGAAAACGGCGAGGTATTCGAAACGCTGCCGCTTCCGATCATGGGACTGATGAGCGACGCCGGGTTTGAGTCCGTCAATGAGACTTTGGGACGGATGATTAAAAAAGCGCATGAAATGGGCGTTCCGGCGGATATCGAGCCGTTCATCACATTGTCGTTTTTGGCACTTCCCGTCATTCCGACGCTGCGCATTACGCCGCGCGGTCTGTGCCTGCTGACCGCGAAGGGACCGGAAATTCTGCAGGAGTAAAGCCAGTCTGGAAAACGCCTGCAAAAAAAGTTTTTATGGAGGAACTTATGGATATCAAAGAAAAAATTCATGAACTGTCAGAGGAAATGATTCAGAATCTGGGACGTCTGGTTGCGGTGGATTCCCAGCTCGGCACGCCCGAAGAAGGCAAGCCCTTTGGCGAAGGCCCGGCAAAAGCCCTTGAGGTTGGCTTAAAAATCGCTGACGAGCTCGGCTTTCAGACGGTCAATCTGGACAACTACTGCGGCTATGCAGAGATGGGCGAAGGAAAAGAGATTATCGGTATTGCCGGACATCTCGATATCGTGCCGGTGGGCGGCGATTGGACCCACGATCCCTTCGTGCTGACCCGTGAGGGCGATTATGTATACGGCCGTGGAACGACCGACGACAAGGGACCTGTTCTGGAAGCACTTTATGCGATGAAGCTGCTGCGGGATTCCGGCGTGAAGTTAAATAAAAGAGTCCGCCTGATCATGGGCTGTAATGAGGAAACCGGTTCGAAGTGCATGGCGCATTATAATGAAGTGGAAGAGGAGCTGTCCTGCGGCTTTACGCCGGACGCGAACTTCCCCTGCATCCACGGCGAAAAGGGACACATGTCAATGATGGCATATTCCAAACATACGAAGATCCTTTCCATGAACGGCGGTTTTGTTACAAATGCGGTTTGCGATTCCTGCACGACAGTGATTCCCGGGGCAGCAGGTCTGAAGGAAAAGCTGGAAAAAGAGCTGGCTGAGACGAAGCTTCAGGAGTACCGCGTGACAGAAGAAAACGGAGAGATCACGATTTATGCAAAGGGAGTGCCTGCACATGCCAGCACGCCGACGTTGGGGGTCAATGCGGCAGGTGTAACCTTTGAGTGTCTGGAAAAGGCAGGCTTTGAAGATGATTTTGTCACCTTTTATAATACCCATCTCGGAACTGCCTGCGACGGCTCCGGTATCGGCTTAAAGGTTTCCGATGCTTATGGCGACCTGACGTTCTGCAATGGTATCGTTAAAACTCAGGACGGCGTGATTTCCTGCACGATTGATATCCGTGTTCCGGTTACCTTAAAGCCCGACGAGGTCCGCAGGCTGTGCGAGGACAAGCTGGAGGATGAGAACGGACGGATCGAGATTCTGGACATCGGCGATGGATTATTTTTCCCGAGAGAGTCCCCTCTCGTAGAAGCCCTGTACAAGGCGTATGTGGATGTGACCGGCGATACTGCAAACGAGCCGATGGTCATCGGCGGCGGAACCTATGCAAAGTCCCTGAAAAATATCATCGCCTTCGGTCCTGAAAAGCTCGGAATCGATTATCGCATTCATGGTGCGGACGAGTATATCCTTGTATCCGGCATGGAGGAAGCGGTGCTGGTATACATGGAAGCAATTAAGAACCTGCTGGCGATTTAAGTATTCCTGTATGGATTAGGATTTTTACCTGCACATTTCTTGACTAATATACATTGAAAATGTATAATTATTCATCGTGGCAGGAAGATATATGCTCAGAGGGGCTGCAGCTGCCATAAAAAAAGATTCATGGTCATTAAAGTTTCAGCAAAATAAAGGAGTAATCACAAATGGCAAGTTTATGGGGCGGAAGATTTGAAAAAGATATGGATGATATTGTAAAAAAATACAATGCATCTATTTTCTTTGACCAGAGAATGTACAACGAGGACATCGACGGCAGCATCGCGCATGTGACCATGCTTGGAAAGCAGGGCATCGTATCCAATGAGGAAAAAGATCAGATCATCGCAGGTCTGGAAGAAATCCGCAAGGAGATTGCGGAAGGAAAGATCCTGTTTACCGTAGAAGACGAAGACATCCATATGGGCATCGAGAGCCGTCTGATCGACAAAATCGGAGACGTGGGCAAAAAGCTTCATACCTCCAGAAGTCGTAACGATCAGTGCCAGGTAGATATCCGCCTGTATCTGAGAAAAGAAATTTATGAGATTTTGAACAGCCTGTGCTATCTGGAAAGCGTAATTCTGGAAAAGGCGGAAAAATATGAAGATAAGATTACAGTAGGCTTTACCCATCTTCAGCACGCACAGCCGATCACGATCGGTTTTGTTTTTATGGCATATTTCCAGATGTTTAAAAGAGATATTGAACGTCTGACGGATACGCTGGAGCGTCTGAATTATAATCCGTTGGGGGCGTGTGCACTGGCAGGAACAACGATGCCCATCGACCGTCATTTGACGAGCGAGCTGCTTTCTTTTACTGCACCGACGGAAAATGCCATGGATACAGTCAGCGACCGGGACTACAGCCTGGAATTTTTGAGCGACGCTTCCATTTCCATGATGCACTTGTCCCGCTGGGCGGAGGAATTTGCATGGTGGAACTCTTCCGAGTTTTCCTATATCGCAATTGACGACAGCTTTTGCACCGGCAGCAGCATTATGCCCCAGAAGAAAAACCCGGATATGGCGGAGCTGATCCGCGGCAAGGTTGGTCGTGTATACGGCGATCTGATGCAGCTGTTGACCGTTATGAAGGGAACTCCGCTTGCTTATAACAAGGACTTCCAGGAGGATAAGGAGAGCCTTTTCGATGCGATCGACACCTGGAAAGCGACAATCGATATTTTTGCAAAGATGCTGGACAAGACCGAATTCCGGATGGATCAGATCGAAAAACAGCTTGGAAAAGGCTTCTTAAATGCGACGGATATTGCAGAGCATTTTGCAAAGCAGGGCATTCCGTTTCGGGAAGCACATGCTATCGTAGGACATATGGTAAAAGCATGTGAGAAGAAGGGCTGTGACCTTGAAGATCTGACAGACGAAGAGCTGCAGGCGATCGACAAGCGCGTGACCAAAGAGCTGCTGGGGGACATCAGCATCAAGTCCTGTGTCAATGCCCGCGTATCCTTCGGAGGAACGGCACCTTCTGAGGTACATCGTCAGATCGAGGTTGGCCGTCAGTGGTTAAACAGCCTGGAACGGTAAGGAAGCAAGCGCACGCTGTCGGCAGCGATCATGGAAATTCATGAAAAAGCGACGAATCAGGAATTAAATTTTGAAAAATTACGATCGAGCATAAATTTGTGCTGCGAGGTGTGTTTATGGGACACCTCAGATGCTATGATGGAACCAGATGGCCTAAAATGTATCGCAAATGCAGAATATGGCCTGGAAGGCTATCTTTGCCACGACAAGACCGTCAGAGAGGATATTAATTCCAATACCGGTAAGGCGATGCCTGAGTTTCCCGGCTATACCGGCGATGCAAAGCCTGCGCTTCCAGTCATCAAGATTACTGCGGTAACCCACAGAAAGAACCCGATTATGCAGTCCTGCATCGGACCTTCCCATGAGCATGTTTCCATGGCTGGTATCCCGACCGAGGCTTCCATTATTTCCATGGTAGACCGCGCGATTCCGGGGCGTCTGTTAAACGTACATGCAGCACCCTGCGGCGGCGGTAAGTTCGTTGCGATCATGCAGTTTAAGAAGAGCTCCAAAAACGATGAGGGCCGTCAGCGCAACGCAGCGCAGCTCGCGTTCTCCGCATTTTCCGATTTAAAGCATGTATTCCTGGTAGACGAGGATGTGGATATCTTCGATATGAGTGATGTAATGTGGGCAATGACGACAAGATTCCAGGCGGATGTGGATATGATCCCGATTCCGGGCTGCCACTGCCATGTGCTTGACCCATCCAACGACCATGCCCTCGATCCTTCTATCCGCGTTCACGGAATTGCCTGCAAGGCGATTTTCGACTGCACGGTTCCGTTCGATCAGAAAGAGAACTTTGTCAGAAGCCGTTTCCTGGAAATCGACAAAGATAAATGGGCAAAAGAGCTCGCGTTCTAAAAAGATAATGAGGAGGAAATGACATGCCGGTTGGTGTAATTGTCGACGCGCTCGCTGTTGTAATTGGCGGCATCGTAGGCGCTGTTGCAGGAAAAAAACTGAAAAAAGACTTTATTGACAACATGAATCTGATTCTGGGCTGCTGCTCCATGTGTATGGGCGTCAGCACGATCGTATTGATGCAGCACATGCCTGCAGTTGTTTTTGCGATTATTCTCGGTACGGGATTGGGACTTGCGGTTCATTTTGGCAATCTGATCAACAAGGGCGGACTTGCGCTGCAGAAAGGCATCAGTCGTTTTGTAAAAACCTCTTCCGATGTGTCGGAAGCAGAGTTTGAGGCTACTTTAGTAACCTGCATTACGCTGTTCTGCGCGAGCGGAACCGGAATTTACGGCTCCATTATCGCAGGTATGTCCGCAGACCACAGTGTCCTGATTGCAAAGGCGATTCTGGATCTGTTCACCGCAGTTGTATTTGCCTGCACGCTGGGCATGGTAACTGCAGCAGTAGCGATTCCACAGTTTATCATTTTCTTTATCCTGTTTTTACTCGGCGCCCCGATTTACAACGGTTTGGATCTTGGAACCAATACCTACATCATCAACGACTTCAAGGCGTGCGGCGGCTTTATCATGCTGGCGACCGGCTTTAGAATGTGTAAGATCAAGCAATTTCCGGTAGCGGATATGATTCCGGCTATGGTTTTGATTTTCCCGATCGCAATTTTCTGGAATGACTGTGTAACTCCGGCTGTCAACATGCTTGCAGGAATGGTGCATTGATGAAAAAAAGACTGGTTGTGGGAATCAGCGGCGGCAGCGGAATTCCACTGGCGACAGAGCTGCTTTCCCAGCTTCGGAAAATCGAAGAGATCGAAACGCATCTTGTATACACCAGAGGCGCAGAGATTACCGCAGCGCAGGAATCGGAACTGTCGATGGGAGAAATCTGCGCGCTGGCAGACGTTGTTTATGACAATAAGGATATCGGTGCGGCGATTGCGAGCGGAACTTATAGGTGTGCGATAAACTGTTGAAGCAGTTGATTGCGGACGCGTGACGGCGGTGCGCCGCCGCGTAGCGAAGCTGCAGAAAGAGTATATGATACAATCAGGAAGCCTTTGGATGGAGAAATTTCTACGGAGGACTTTTTGTGTCCTGCCGTAGCGGAGAATTTTGCACGGCAGGACGTTTTTTGCCTGTACTGCCGCAGAGTGTGGTATACTATAGAAAATGTGCAGGAAAATGGGCTGCAAAAGCCATCCTGGAAAGGGGAAATAGAGTATGAAAGAGTTTTATATCGCAGACGACGGCATCCAGCTGCATGCAAAGCTGGACGTGCCGGAGGAAAAAGAAAAGTGTCCGCTGGTCATCGTGTTTCATGGTTTAACCGGCAATATGGAGGAACGGCACATCACTGCTGTTTCCAGCGCAATGAATGAAATCGGGTTTGCGACACTGCGCGTAGAGCTGTACGGACATGGAAAAAGCGGTGGTGCCTTTGAACAGCATAATCTGATGAAGTGGATCAACAATGCCATGACTGTGACGGATTATGCAAAGACGCTGGATTTTGTGACAGACCTTTATATCTGCGGACATTCCCAGGGCGGACTGCTCACAATGCTGGCAGCAGGAATGCGGGCGGATGATTTTAAGGCGGCGATTCCGATGTCTCCTGCAATTGTAATCCCGGATGGTGCGAGAAAAGGGAATCTGCTTGGTCAACCTTTTGATCCGGAGCATATTCCGGATATGGTGGAATGGGGGGACCGGCATCTGAGCGGCAATTATCTCCGCACAGCACAGCTTCTGGATGTAGACGAGGCGATCCGCAAATATGAAAAGCCGGTGCTTTTGATTCATGGAGATGCAGATGAGGCAGTTCCTATAGAATATTCCATTGATGCAGCGAAAAAATATAAAAATGCAAAGCTGGTACAGATTCCCGGAGACACACACTGCTACGATGAACATCTTGAACAGGTGACTGCAGCGGTGAAGAAATTTCTTAGCGAGATGGAGAACAGGGAAGGGTGACATAACAACAGGGCTGACCTTCGGCAGTCAGCCCTGTTGTTCATGACAATAGAATGTTCACAGAGCGTACGTTCTATTGTTCATGACAATAGAATGTTCACAGAGCGTACGTTCTATTGTTCATGACAATAGAATG
>ERZ1027256.619-NODE-619-length-12738-cov-3.916424_pt1 | contig 12738 bp, 8 predicted proteins | sample MGYA00519242_ERZ1027256 | MGnify/ENA primary metagenome ERZ1027256 (study PRJEB26926, sample SAMN06164394) | human gut metagenome | biome: ENVO:00009003; feature: ENVO:2100002; material: ENVO:00002003 | host: Homo sapiens | place: USA | collected 2012 ...
CGAGATCTGCGCATGTCTCGTGGGCTCGGAGATGTGTATAAGAGACAGCAAGAAGATGGTAGGACTTGCAAACTGGGCAAAACTGATTAAAGATACAAAATTCTGGATAGCATTTAAGAACAACGTTATTATCATGATCCTATCTATCATTATCCAGATTCCGTTAGGACTTGCAATGGCAACATTCCTTGACTTTGGCGGTAAGAAACTTACAATTTTCAAGGTTATCTGGTTTATTCCAATGCTTATGTCTTCTGTTGCAATTGGTTTCCTTTTCACATACGCACTTGCAACAAACGGAGGTATTGTCAGCACAATTTCCGGATGGTTCGGAGGGGGCAACATTGACCTTCTTGGTAATCCAAAATTAGCATTGCTCACAGTTATTCTTATCATTGCATGGCAGTTTACACCATTCTACATGGTTTACTTTATGGCTGGTTATACAAACATCCCATATGATGTATTTGAAGCAGCAAGAATCGATGGTGCTACAAGAGGACAGTATTTCTGGAAGATTGCACTTCCACTTCTTATTCCGTCAATTAAGAGTGCAGCTATCCTTTCAATGGTTGGATCTCTGAAATACTTCGATCTGATCTATGTTATGACAGGTGGCGGTCCTGGTACTGCTACAGAGCTGATGGCAACCTATATGTACAAAGAATCATTCAAGAACTTTAACATGGGTTATGGCTCAGCCATTGCAGGAGGTATGTTTATCCTGATTACAATGGTATCTATGATTACTATGAAACTTATAAACGGAAAACAGGAGGATTAAGGGATGGACAGCTATAAGAAAAGTAGAAGAAAAAGCATCATAGCCTGGATCATTGCTTTTGTTCTTGCTATCGGTGCAGCAATTGTATCATTTACACCTTTTATATTCATGGTGCTGAACTCATTCAAAGAGAAATTTGAGATGCTTACCAAGGGTGTATTCCAGCTTCCTGATCAACTGAACTGGTCCAATTACACTGAGGTACTTACAGGAGGGTTTGCAAATTACTTCAAGAACAGTGTGATCGTTCTTGCAATTTCCCTGATCCTGCTGCTGTTTATTTCAGCATGCGCTTCTTATCCTCTGGCAAGATTTAAGTTTAAAATGGCACAGCCGATTTATGCGATTATTGTAGCCTGTATGTCTATTCCTGTACATATTACATTGATCCCTGTATTCAAAATGTCAAAGTCAACAGGACTTTATGATACAATCTGGTCACTGATCGGACCGTATGTCGCATTCGCAGTTCCGATTTCCGTATTTATCCTGACCAGCTTTATGAAAGAGATTCCGAGAGAAATCGAAGAATCTGCTGAAATTGACGGATGTGGAAAGATTCAGATGTTCTTCTCCATGATCCTGCCGCTTTCCAAACCCGGAATGGCGACACTGGCAATTTACAATGGTGTAAATATGTGGAATGAATTCTCATTTGTAAATACACTGACACAGTCTGCCCAGAATCGTACCCTGCCGTTGGCAATCTGGGAATTTCAGGGACAGTATTCTATGAATACACCAATGATCATGGCGGTTCTTACATTAACACTTTTACCAATGGTTATCATGTTTATTATTTTCCAGGATAAACTGGTAAAAGGTATGACTGCAGGTGCTGTAAAGGGTTGATTCTTTCTGCGAAATCTGTTGTATCCATTTACCATTGAACATGGTATGATATTGGGGAGGTAAAATCCCCCCCTGATCATGTGGGTATATGTGAAATTATGTGACAGATGAGGAAAGACAACATGAACAAATGGAAAACAAAATTCAGCTACTGGAAATTTGATAAAAAAATACTTTTACTTGTGACCGTCAGTATTCTTATTGTAACGCTGACGGTTGCAGGTGTTTCTCTGACTTTTTCTATAGCATCGATGAAAGAGCAGTCTGTAGAACTTCTGCAGATGCAGAATAATACAGTTGCGGAATCTTTTAAGGGATCAATGGATTCATATAAAGAAATCGTATTGGGTACAATCATGGATGATTCTGTGCAGAATTACTGCAGGCAGGTGCAGAAAAATGAGCTGAAGACAGCAGACATTGATGCAGTTTACAGCAAGCTGGAGAATCTGAATAATATGTATGAGAGTCTGAACTTTGCTGCCATTGTCAGTTCGGATTATAAAAGTTACTACTACAGAGGAAAGGGTTCTTTATCAGTTACGCAGTTTGAAGAAGTGTATCCCCAGGCATATGAGAGAAGCAAATATGCGCAGAAAGGAACGCTGAAAGTTTCCTATAATAACGATTATTATAACGATTATTATAAAGGGAACAGATATACATTGAGTCTGTATTATCCATTATATGATACCAGAAAAGTATCTGATGCAAGAGGGCTTCTGTGCATGAATTTCGATGATCCGGCAGTACAGAGGATGCTGGCTGTAGGAGATTCTTCAGCAGAAACAAGAGTAGTTGACACAGGTGGAATGATACTGCTTTCGAATGATAAAGAGGAGACAGGCCGTTACGTAAATTATATAGATGAGATGGAAAAAGGGATACAGATATTTACAAAGAATGGGAATATGTATGTATGCCAGAAGATTAAGAACTGGAATTATTATGTAGTCAGTTCGATTTCTTTTTATAAACTGATGGAATCAGGATTCCATATAATGGTTGTTGTGATTCTGGTTCTGATCATAGTGCTGATCATAGTAAGCATTATTATAAGAGCACTGGTCAGGAAAATGTATCAGCCCCTTAATAAGGTAGTATCTAAGATGGATTATGTTGCGACAGGTTCCCTGAGAACAAGGATCAATGTTGACAATATGGGCGAGGATTTTGCCAAGCTTGCAATTGGTTTTAACTCTATGATGGATGAAATCGAGGTGTTGATGGAACAGGTAAAACTGGAACAGCATCAGCTGGAGCAGATCCGTTTTAATGCCCTTCAGTCGCAGATCCAGCCACATTTTCTTTATAATACATTGGAATGTATCCACTGGCAGGCGATTCCTTTAACGAAAAGTGCGATTACGAAGATTATTTTCACACATTATCCAGTCTGTACGACAATATTTATATCGCCCATACAAAAGAAGAGCTTTGGAAGCTGCTGTCCTGATCACAGCCTCCAAAGCTCTTTTTATCGTTTTTATATGCCAAGCACAACGGCAAGCAGTGTCTGGTCCAGTGCCAGTCTTCTGTTCCACGGATTCAGTATCACACCCGCCACATCCGCTTCGCGCGCCACTTCAAACAACTGCCGGATATCAGCAAGAAATGTTGACTTTACAGCCCCGCCACCCTTCATTTCTTCCTCAAAAGAAGTAAATGCCGCAAACCATCTTCTGCCGTCTTCCGTCCTGACCGTGGCAAGCTGCAGGTTCTGCTCCTTTGCCACAGCCTCAACCGCTACAACTACCTGTCCGTTTTCCCGCATCCTTCTGCGCAGCAGTGTCAGTGTATGTGCCAGCTGCTCATCCGACGGTGCTTCCTGCAGTTCTCTGATCGCTTCTTCTATTTTATTGTTTCCCTGTAATCCCCGGTCCATCTTGGTTCCTTTCTGCTTTCATTCAATGCAATTCATTTTAAATAACATGCGTGTTCGTTTCATTTATTCTGTCCTGCGCTGATCGTGCTTCCGATCTCTGCGCGGAACGGGATCAGCACACTGTCCGGTGCTTTTTCGGAATCCGCCGTAAATACACAAATATATGTCTGTCCGTAGAAATCAAGTGTATCACCGACCTCCAGCCGTCCTCTTTCGATCCAGAGGATGCAGTCCGGCGGGTTCTGCGGCTGCCTGCCCTGCGCTGCCATATGCGTGTCATCCACAAGAATATGCCGCAGTCTCGCTGTCGGGTATTCTTCCCGGTACAGCTTCCAGAGCGGGTAGTCATAACCATCCCCTGATATCACAACACCAATATCCGTTGCGCCCAGCTTTTCTGTGACATCTTTCAACTGCTCATAAATATCATAACGTTTGTTATTTGTAAAATACAGTTCCATCCGGTTTGTCATTCCGCTTGCCAGATAGGACTCTGCCACCTGCATATTATAACGGATCGGCGCAATACACAGTACAAAGCTGAGAGCTGACAGCAGCAATAAAATAACAGCATTATTTTTATTTTTTCGAAGGACATGATCCAGAATATGTGCTCCCGCAGGTATCATCATGGCAAGTGCCGGATACAGCAGGCGTGATCCCCATGGCTGCCAGCGCAAAAGTGCCATCATGAAGCCAAAGCTGAGCCAGGCAGATACGATAAAGCCATAAGACAGTTTCTGTTCATCCACTGCCTGCACGGTCTGCTGCGTCTGCCTTTTCCGTTTCCACTGTCTGACCAGAAGTCCAATTACACAAAGCACCAGAAGAATGCCTGCCAGCAGCGCAAAATATGCTGCAAAAGCACTGCTCGTCCTGTCGTGGCTGTACATATCGTCGCCGGTATTTAAATACGTAATAAAATCAAATCCGTGGAACGAGATCGCTATATTATTGACCTCTACATGCAGAAGGGCACCCACATGAATGGCAATCCGGTATATAAAACCATTCAAAGCTGTCCAGAAGTGCTGGGTGATCAGCAGCGAATAATTTTTCAGGATATTGACAATGATATAGCTGACATTTTTGGTTGCCACCATAATATCGCCGCTTGTCGTATTGGCGATAAAGCTGCCACACGCCTGATACGTGCGGATCAGCGTTTCCGCAATAACAAGAAGCATGGCGGAGCCGGCAAGTACGCCCGCCTTCAAAAGCTCTGTCAGCTTATCTTTTCTTCTGATACAAAAGAGCAGTACCCATGGCATAAACATAAGCATACTCGCACAGACACTGACCTTCATCAAAAATCCGAATCCTACACTCAGTCCGATACAGACAAGCAGATTCCGCTGCGGGGTGTTTTTCAGCAGATTTCCGAGCTGCAGGCTGTCCAGTTGTATAAACTGCAGAACCAGATAAACAAATACGGAAAACCAGAGCGTTGCAGACAAGTCATTCTGCGTCGTGATACTCTGTGTGATCGTCAATGGCATTGTCAGAAAGGCAAATACACCAAAGATCGCAAACTGTCGTCTGGTGCCCAGAAGCCGCATACTGCGGTAAAAGAAAACGGCGGTCAGCAGCATTGCCAGATACTGGAACAGGTTCAAAAGCACATCACATTCTGTCAGCAGCATCGCAAACAGCATATTATATTCACTTAAAACAGGAGAATACAACTGCCTGTCAATGTTTGTCACATAATAATCCACACTACCGTTATCGATCCAGTGCCCGATCCTTGCCAGGTGGTACGTCATGGAATCATAATTATACGGTACGGTGAACAATGCCAGAAACAGCAGGAACAGGCAGAGAACCGTCCCTGCAGCAACCAGGATCTTCTCACAGATGCCCAGCCCTTTTATTGCTGTGATCCCTTCCCGGAAAGATGCCTTCAGGTCTCTGCCAAGCTGCTTCCAATAGCCTCGCACGCCATCCGGAAACAGCTTCCCTCCAAGTAAAGTAAACAAGATAATAACAAACATCCAGCACAGAAGTGCTGACCAGCGGTTTAAGCTGTGTCCGATACTGCACACATTGGCAAATAAAACCACAAACAGCTCAAACCATAAAAGGCTCTTTGCCAGAGCCATCACAACATCATTCTTTTTCTGTCTGCTCCATGCGTAAATACTGCAAAAAGCAATCGGCATTACTATGATCATATATACACCCTTTATCCTGTTCCTGTCTTTTATGCTTCACATAGTATGATGTATGACATCTTTTGACGCCTACATCATAGTATCTTATTTTCAATCCTTATCTACTATAACAAAGTTACCCTGTCTCTGCAAGCCGGACACGCTTTCCGTAATATCCATCGGTAAATCCGGTATTTCCCATGAAAAATGCAGTCATATTGACCGGGCGGCAATTATAGTTTATCCTAAAACCAGCTAAAGCTTTTATGTGACTCCCACTGCCGATGGCAAATCTCAATGGGATGCTCTTTAAAATATGAGGAAAACTATGTTAAACATGATACGAAATAAGAAAAAACATCTGGTAACAGCCGGTCTTTCCATTTTGATCTGGCTTGTTACCTTTTATACCGATACGAAGATCTTTTCTGCAGACGGACTGAATATGAACTGTCTTCCTATCGACACGGAAATGGTTCTTCCCATGCATATCCTGACAAAGATTCTGGTACTGTTGTGTCTGTTCGGGCTGTTTGAATTTCTGGCATATGCCTGTCAAAGACCATCTCTTTTACTGCCTTTTCTCGGCTTTCTGGCAATTTACGGGATCGGTCTTATGCTCACCTGGCCCGGCTATTATATGAGTGATGATCCGATCATCTTTGCCTATGCGACCAGATACTATCCGGTCTACTGGCATAATTATCTGACTTCCTTATTTTATATGACGGCAATGTCTCTCTTTCCTGCCTCCGCAGCTCCGGTTCTGTTATCGGATGTCTGCTATGCCATGACCTTTGCCTATATCTTTTACAAAGCAAAACAGCTCTATGCCTCCAAAGCATATATACTGCTGCTTGCAGGTATTTTACCGTTCACATTGCTTGGTGCACTGATGTGTTTCCGCCCGGCGATCTACGCTTCATTCTTTCTGTTCTATTTCGCCTATTTATTCTTTGCATGGAAGGAACAGAAATACATTAGCCCGGCAGCATTCGGTCTGCTCGCTCTTTTGACCGCCGTACTTTCTTTCTGGCGGAGCGAAGGTATGCTGATGCCTGTTCTGATGCTGCCGGTTCTGTTTTTTGTCTATCGGAAGAATTGCGCAAATATTAAATCTATATTTAAGTTTTTGTTTTCTTTCTTTTTATGTACCATCGCATTGCTCATGCTGATCAAAGTGCCGCAAAATCACGGGGAAGCAAAGCATTACGGAAAAGACTACCTTATCATTTCCACGACCAGACCGCTGACTGTCATTGTACACAGAGAACAGACCTACCCCGGTGCAGAAGAAGATCTTGCCAATATCAATGCGATCACAGATCTCGGCTATCTGAGCAACGATTCCCTTTCCTGCAGTGCTTATAACCGCTATAATACAGATCACAACGAAGGAAAATATACAGAGACCGGTGCGGATGCAGAGATGCAGAACGCTTATATCAAGAGCGCCATCCGTCTGATCCTGCACAATCCGGATCTGTATCTGGGAGAACGGCTGCAGCTCTTCTGCGTGACAAACGGGATCTTTTCCTACGATCCTGATCTGGTGCTTTCCCTGAAGCCTGTCGTATCTACCGATTTCCACCTGTATGAGCATGACCGCTCCTATGGATTTGAAATGCTGGATGCTTATAAAAGACTTCCATTGAGCGATCACGAAAGCTATGCACTGTTCCTGTTTAGGTGCGGCGGAGAAGCCTATATCCCGATGCTGCTCCTGCTTCTTGGCATCACAGTGTATGCGATCATCAAAAAGAACTGGTTTGTTTTATTCGTCTCTCTGAATTTAATCGCAAGAGAGGCTGTCATTTTCCTGACAGCCCCCGCATCCTTTATCCAGTATTCTTATCCGATGATGTACGTCACCGCGGTATACCTGCTCCTGCTTTTTGTCGATCACATATCTCAAAAGGCTTCCCAAACAAAAGCAGATTCAAAAGCTTCACTTTCCTGATCAGGAAGATCGTAACCGCCGTCAGCACAGCCATACAGACAAAAGCTGCCAGCAGCCAAACGATACCGCGCAGCGAATAAAATGTTAAATCACGATTTGACAATTTCAGAATTCTTGCATAACGGAAATGGATCACATAGATTTCCAGTGTGTATTGCCCCAGAAAGCTCAGCAGTGAAACAGTCCCCTGTTTTCCCTGTTGCAGCTTTCCTTTTTTTTCTGCCCATGCAGTCACGGCGAAATAAATAACAACTGTTCCCAATAAAGATGCCAGCATTTGCTGAAGCAGAGTCATCACACCGTCGACCGGCTTTGTCAGATCCTGTGTGATCACCTGCCAGAGAAACAGTGCAGTTAAGAGCACACCTGCGATCCCGACGCAATATGGTCTGCGCTGCCCGATCCGCTCGATATGTTCCGCGATCTCCAGATAGCCATGTCCGAAATATCCCAGAAAGAAAAACGGAAAATACTGCACCGTCAAAGAAGGGCTCAGAAATGTATTGCCGCTTCTGCTCTGTAAAAAGAACAGCACATACAATGCAAAGGAACCAAATGCAAATACAAGTGCTTCCGGAACCTTTTTCCCCGCTGTCAGAAGTACAGCCAGCGTCTGCGCCAGTGTTACCATCAGCTGTATGACAAAAAGCGTTGTCAGGAACCACAGCCCTTTATCCGTCTGGAACAAAAGTTCTTTTCCTTCTGTCAGAAAGCTTTGCAGGGAAATCGCAGCTTCCCATGCATGTGTCCATACGTAAACGACCACAAACCAGGAAGTAAACGGAAGCAGGTAAGAAACCCCGCGCTTTGGCAGCTTCTTGATCCCGTACCATTTGTCCTGTCTGTATTTATGCAGGGAATAAGAAGCAAGAACACCACTTACCAGCATAAACAATGGCATCTGCACCGATTTGATCACATCATAAATATAAGGATCTGTCTCATTCAGCCCGTTTAATACAATGCAGTGTCCCAGCATCACAAGCAGAATGGCAACGCCCTTTACTGCATCAACCGCCTTGTTTCTTTGCATAGAGCTTCTCCTTTCCATAGCCTGCAGCCGTCAGAAGCACAAGTACCAATAACAGTTCAAACAGCTTCGGAATGCCCGGCCAGACTGTTTCCAGAATCGCAAATAAAAACATATGATAACACATCAGAACAAGTGTCTGCCTGCCTACCAGCGCAAATCCCTTCCAGATATGCTTTTTAAGCTTAAAACCTGCATACATGGCAAGTATAGAAGAAGCTGCTGCATTATACAGTGCCAGGATGATGCTCTTTCCATAGCTTGCAATCGAAAAATTCGCACTTCCGTTCCAGACGCCGCACACGATTAATAGTCCAAGTAATAAAACAAGTGTTATCTTATGCTGATCCAGATAATAAAGTATCGCTTTTCTCCGGATAAAATAGCCTGTCATGAAAAACAGCAGAAAAAACGGAACAGCATCCAGACTCCATGGAAGCAAAACAGGAAACAGATAGCGGTATAGAACGGCAAGCAACAGAAACAGCCCTGCAACAAACCACATCCTCCGGCCGTTTTTATCCGTTACGCGAATTAAAATTTCAAACGCGATAATGGTCAAAAATAAAGCCATTAAAAACCAGGTAGGTGAGTTGAGTATCGTCATCAGATAGACATTTTGATTCATCTGCGGCAAAAACAAGGTCAGGACATCCCAGCTCAAAAGCTGATTTCTGGCATAAAAAATGCCGTATAGGATTTTCAGTTCTTCAGCCGCACTTATGCTGCCAAGCAAACTCTCTTTGACAAAGAAAAACACAAACAGAATTGCATTAGCAGTTATATAAGGAAGCAGAAGGCGTTTTGCCTTCCGCTTTAAAAATCTCCCAAATGTTTCTTCTTTTGTATGATATGTATAGCCGGACAGCAAAAAGAAGATCGGCACAAAAAACATACCGCCCCAAAAGCTGAAACCCGGTATCGTCAGTCCCAGATGGTTCATCATAACGATCAAAATTGCTATGCATTTTAAACAGTCAATCCAGTCTTCCCGACGTTTATTTGCCATTTTTATCTCCTTATAATTCCTTGCACCTTGCTGCGACAAGTCCCGCAAGCTGCATACCCGGTTTTTCCACAAAACGATGTATCAGCCAGGAAAGAAATACTGTCACACCAAAGGATAATACATAGTTCAGTACGGCGATCAGATGATAAGGCAGTCTGTCCGCCAGTGTCAGATAAAAACCGCACGAAAATGTACAAAGCACAAAGAAATGCACCAGATAAAAGCCGTAGCTATATCGGTTCAACCATGTCAGTGCGCGGCTTCCAAGCGGTTTATGGAGCTTTGGCAGATGGATCACACCATAGAGCACAAGACTGGCACCGATGATATAGTAGATCAGCACCTTGGCCGGTATATACTGATAGATCGTTCCTGTCAGCCGCTCACCGATCGGCGGATAAGAACCTAAAAATACACCAAGCAGCACCGCTATCCACATAAGCCACTTCTGCTCAGACAATTTTTCCACAAAAAGAGGCGGCTGATACGTCAGATCACACACAACACAGCCGAGGATAAACGGCAGAAAATCTGTCCGGATGCTCAAAATAGCCGCGATCGCATAAGCAACATAGCGCACTCTGCTCTTGCCGACAAGAGAAAGAATTGCCGCAACAAGCAATGTTCCGAAAAATTCATAGTAAATAAACCAGAGCGGCCCGTTATACTGATTGGCTCCTGTTGCAAAACAGCCCCAGACAGCTTCTTTTACCGCGCCAAAAAGACTTGGCGCAAACTGGTTATAATTACCGAAGAAAACGCTCGTCCCTGCCAGTGCGGAAGCCTCCGCATTCCGGAACAGTCCAAGCTTCATCAGTGCAAAAATCGCAATGTTGGCAGTCAGGATCGGAAAGACCAGACGGAAATATTTCTTGACAGCACCGCTGCCCAGACTGTGTTTATCGCCCGTCAGGAAAAATCGATAGCCGACAAAGAAACCGCTGATCGTCATAAACATACGCACACCAAACTTGCCGCCCATGATCAGGTTCAGCGGCGTGCTTCCGATGATCCATTCCAGATGTTCTGTATGGAAATCTGCCGGATTTAAAGAATAAAATCCGCAGTAAAATGCATTGATAAAGTGGAAGTTAAAGATCATCAGACAGGACAGCACCTTCAGTCCGTCTATATAATCCAGTTTTTCTACCTGTTTCATACGCTACCAGTCTCCTTCTTATCTTGCTTCTTCCTGCTGCACCTTAAATACATGGTCCGCACGCCGGATCGTAAGCAGCAGCACAAAAAGCTCTGCCAGCGCGACCGCACTCAGCGGGATCACACTTTCTCCGCGGAAGTAAGCAGAGAATGAAATATAGGTAATAATCACCTGTACGATCGCCGGATAATAAAGATCCGGATGTTTCATGGCAAAAAGCAGATACAGTACGCAGGATAACAGCCCCGCACGCTCATCCATCTGTGGCATGACATATGGGATCAGAATTGACAGCACAAGTCCCACATACCAGATACCTTCTCCGCTCATTTCCCAACTGCGCAGAAGTACAAGCATAATGACAAGCAGCATCAGCGATGCAGCAGCCACTTTTGCAACAAGGGAATATTCCTGAATAAATTTATCTGTACCGATCATCTGGAAAATATTCGGCCAGTTCTGGCTCAGCAGTGATTCACCGCGCAGCTTCACAAACATCCTCTCCATTTCAAAGCTCGGAACCGGCAGATAACCGGACTGATGTACGATCCCGTTCCGGAACCACACCCCGCAAAACGGAAAAATAAAGTACATAAGTTTATTTTTTTTCTGCATAAATGCAATCGCATAGACCGGCAGAAGAAAAAAGGCATATCTGCTTAAGAAAAGACTGATCCCATAGCTGACCAGTGAAGCATTTCCTTTGCCTTTCATCAGCAGATACAAAGAAAGCACTGCGAAGAAAATATAAATAGAATCTCCCATGCCCCACATAGCACAGCTTGCACACAATACCGGAAGCATCAGCAGGATCGCATATGCCAGAAAAGCTCTGATCTTCCGATCAGTCAGGTCATATACGATCATTGCGCCCAAAACTGCCAGCAGCAGATCTGTGATCCCAGTCACAAAACTGAGCATATTGCCGTATTTTACAAATGCCGGAAGCTCGATCGCTGTATAATCCACAACACTGATACGGATCATGACGGAAAATACCGCCGCTGCCACAAACAGAAGCAGATCGATCGGTGCCAGCATCCATTTCCCTATTTTCATTTCTTTTACGAGAAAATCCGTTATCTTTTTATCCATGTTCTACTCTCCAACTGCTATTTTCCCATCCTGCATGCCCTTTACACAGGCACGTGCATGATCCAGCATCAGAAGCAGGAACAGGATGGTATACACATACATCGGAATGATGTTATTCTGTGCCAGATAGACCGTATATCCTGCAAAAGAACACAGGATCGTAAGTACCGGTATATATAGTTTTCTGAAATCAAAAAATACATAAACGATTGCCATCACATCAACCAGAATTGCATAGCGTTCATGCATATGCGGCAGGAAAAATACGACAGTCATAGTCAGAAGCATACCCATGCGCAGCAGCAGACAGGCATTCATTTCATATTGTTTTCTGGCAAAGCAGTACATCAGGATCATCAGTGCACCAAGTGTCACCCAGATGCCCGCATCCGCATACTCAAACAGGAAACTGTCCGTTCCGATCAACTGATAAATGTTCGGGAATTTATGGGACAGTGCATAAATATCCATCTGTCCGTTTGCCTGGAAAAAATAGACACTGATAAGCTCCCAGAAGCTCTTTCCGGCGAGCAGGGAAGGAATCATCCCAATCACATACATCAGTGGCAGGAACAGAAAATGTTTCAGCTTTACCTTTCCCTTCATCCAGAGGATCACATAAAGCGGTGCCAGAAACAGGGTCTGCAGCTTAAACGCAAAGGCGATCCCATAAAATGCCATCGACCAGGCAGGCTTGTCCTTCAGCATAAAGTAAAGAGACCACAGGACAAAGCTTGTAAAAATGATATCACACTGTGCCCACATCTGTCTCTTATACACATCTCCGAGCCCACGAGACATGCGCAGATCT
>ERZ1027256.620-NODE-620-length-12719-cov-5.341124_pt1 | contig 12719 bp, 13 predicted proteins | sample MGYA00519242_ERZ1027256 | MGnify/ENA primary metagenome ERZ1027256 (study PRJEB26926, sample SAMN06164394) | human gut metagenome | biome: ENVO:00009003; feature: ENVO:2100002; material: ENVO:00002003 | host: Homo sapiens | place: USA | collected 2012 ...
CATGTCTCGTGGGCTCGGAGATGTGTATAAGAGACAGATAGAAGTATTGTCTCGTTATGATCTGGCAAAAGAAAAATTGACTTTTGTTATGGATTGGATCAATGCCAACCGTAACGAAAATGGACAATGGGACTTTGGAGAAAAGGCAAAAGATGGAGTATATTTTCCGTTGTCCGACCGTTGGGATAAGACAACAAGAATCGCAGACAGTACATATCGGATAAGTAAGCTGTTCGGTCTGCCGTGTTACTGTGGTCATGATTGTTCAAAGTGTGTTACTTATATTGCAACGCAAACCGATAATGATGATCTGCGCAGACAGGCTCAGAGTTTTTATAAAGAGAGGTTTGGACTTGATATTCCTCTTGAAAAATTCTATTGCGACGGCGGTAGATCAGAGAACGTGTTTGAGCTGTGCAAGGAATGTCCTTTCAAAAAGTGTTGCATTGAACGAGGTATAGATGCTTGTAGTAAATGCTCGGAATACCCCTGCAAAGATATTTCGGACTATCAAGAAAAGTATGTAAATAAGAGCAATCAACTGGAGAATAAAGTAAAATGACGATTAGCAAAAACGAATACTTAATTTGTCCTTGCAAAGTTTCATCTATACCATACTGGAAAGTAAAGTCTATAACCATACCCGATGGTATGCGCATTGTACACCAGGACAATTTCAATAAAACAGAATATCAGCATTACATTGACGAGCCTTATTTTCGCTTAATACATAGCCTGCAAGACTTGTCTGTTCAAGTGCCTCCGCAGGGATATTCGCTTTGCAAAGCTACTTTGAAGGAGTTTGCAGAGCACATCAATCGCTGCTATAGCAAGATCAGTATAACAGAAGCCGACCTCCGAGACTACACAGCTCGTCCTGTATATGATTCCGCTTTATGGTTAGCAATTAAGGATAACCAAACCGATGAAGTGGTTGCAACAGGCATTGCCGAACTTGACAAAGAGATTGGTGAGGGTGTTTTAGAGTGGATTCAAGTATCTGAACAACATCATGGATATGGATTAGGTAAATATGTCGTTTCAGAGTTGTTGTGGCGAATGAAAGAAAACGCCAAGTTCGCTACTGTATCCGGTCAATGTAATTACTCTACAAAACCAGAGGCGATGTATCGCAAGTGTGGATTTACCGGTTCTGATGTTTGGCACGTTTTAAGAAAAAGGTAAACAGATGGCGACTTGGATAACACACCTAATGATTGCGGATGGCGTTCTTGAACGTATTCCGAACATAGATAGACGTGGCTTCTGTGTTGGTAATATCGCACCGGATTGCAACGTAGAAAATGAAGATTGGACAGCCTTTACGCCGTCCAGAGAAGTAACATATGGATGCAGAGTGAACGAAAGATATCCTCGGACTGTGATTCTTTCTGCGATGAATACATCTTGAAACGTAAAGACAAAATCAAATCTGCAGAAGAATATGCGTTTCTGTTCGGCTATTACTGTTATTTGATTACTGATGCAGCGATTCAAGCTATGATCCGAGACGATGATCGGGTTAAAGCGACATGGATGCGCATTAAGGCAGACGAAGAATTGCGTGTTGCCGCTGTCGGTATGGATGAAACGTGGGATTCAGTAAAAAGGCTCATTCCCAAGAAAGAGCATATGCGTGAGATCTACGAAATGGAGGCTGAGTATCTGAGCGATCATCCGAACTCCGGGTATCTCACAGAAATTCTTCCGTTAAAATCTTTCCCCGATTATATTGATTATCTCCCAAAAGGTAGTATCGTCCGTAAGATTGGCGTGATGGGTTATTTGCCCGAACTCGATAAATCAATAAATAAGTTTATTACTATGTCAAAAGACGAGTATGCAAACTTTGTAGAAGATACGATACAACTTGTAATTCAACAGTTTGTTGAGAAAAATTTGATGTGAGAATACATAATTATTGAACAATTTGTAACTTTTGCAGAAAGCCCCCTTGACAAATTCCGTCTTGATGCTGGATGGAGTTCGACGGGTCATCCTTGCCGCCTTTTTCTTTGGTGTCCTCCACGGACAGTCTGCAATAAAGCGCTGTGATTTTGTCGGTTGCCCTTAACATATTGTTGTCCTCCTTCGGTGGGGCAACTGTCTGAACAGGATTGGATTCTGGTTTTATATCAAGCGAAACGTCGTTACTCATCGGCGTCCTCCGTGATACCGTTTTTATCATCGGCGGCGTTCTGTTCCATGATGCGTCTGAGCTTCCTGTCGAGGGTTTCCGTTCCCTCGTAGCTGCCGGTTACGGTGTATTCCGTGCCGCCGTGTTCCTCCACGATTTTGACGTCGGGCAGCCAAAAGGCGGACGGATTTTTCACCACAATGTTGCCCTTTTCATCGAAAGAAAACTCCCTCTTGGGGGCATCGTCGGGGCGTGGCTTGACCTTGGCATACGGGTCAGGATTGGAGAAATCCAGTTCCTCGTCACTCAGTTCGATGATCTCATTGTCTTTTTCTTTCGGATTCACTTCGTCAAGCCTCCTTCGCTTTCATGGTTATAACGATTAAAACAATACTCGTTATAATTTTCTCTCGTAGCAAATTTCTTCTGTTTCAAGACAAGGTTTGACTTTTCCATGTGTGAAAAAGCCAAACGACTCATAGAATTTTCTTGCTCGAATGTTGTTCGTAAACACCCAAAGCATAACCTTATCATAGCCAGCAGCTCTCATGTCGCCCATGACTCTGCGCATCATTTGAGTTCCGAAACCCTTTCTCCAGTTGTCTTGCAAGCTATGGATGCAGATGAGTTCCGCGTAATCAGGCATATCGTTATCTCGCGCCGTATCCCACCATGCAATACAATGAGGATGAGAGTTCACCTCTAAAATATATCCATTGCCAACATTCTCATCGAGCAATCGCTTATACATTGCCGTAGCACGATTTAGGTTGATGGACATTTGCAGTATCTCGGCAGACAGAATATCCTTAAACGCAGCCTTCCAACTTTCTGTTTGGATATAAGCTAAATCAAATTCATCACCTTGCTGTACTTTTCGAATTAGACAATCCATACTCCTAACACCTCAATCAATACGCTTATTTGTTTCGATTATATTCGTTCAAGTGCTACTGCGTAGCAAAACGGACGAACACCGTCAATGGTCAAGATGAACGGCTGCGCCGCCATTGACAGCGCCCGTCCGTTTCGCTTTTTGGCAGACAAGGCGGCGGTTGCCGCCGATTTCCATTTGGGAAATGGCGCTTGCTAACATGGGAAACGGAGAATAGCAAGCACAGCAAGTGTAGCTACACTTGCGAAAACCGGCGTGGTACGACCTGGATTTCCTTACAGAATAGCAAGCAAATCCGGTGAGTACCCACACCGGAGCTTGCCATTCTGGCAAGCAATGCACGGCGGTACCCACTCGTGCGTTTTGCAAAATTTCAACCGTGCTTACCTTTTGCAAAACCTTGTTGGGAAACATCCCAATCCCTTTAACAATTTCAAGGAAATTGGCTACACTCCTGCGAAGCTGAACATCAATCTATCTTGAAAAGTGAGTCAGGGATTTTTCGGCTCACAGCGTTCAGGAAAATCCGTTTTTTCCTCATATCCGTCGATTGCCACTTGGCGAAGGTAAGCGCTCATATTCTCTATCCCAAGCTGCGCCATCCTCGCCTTTATCAAGCCGAGTTCTTTTTCATCTACGAAAAATTTGACCTGTATCGGTCGCTTGCGGTTCCTGTTGTCTGGCATCGGGATTCCTCTTTACTCCTACGGATTATTTCCAATCAAAACCGATCGATTATTGATATGCAGTTCTGTGTTCTCCTACAAAATCACGCATAGAATACGCTTGTAAATGCCTGCTCCTGAACCTTCATCTTCGCGGTAAACTCTGAATAATTCTGCGCATCTATAGGAATTTTCAAGCCATGCTTGATAACGCTGATGTCGTCACGCGCCATAACATTTTTCTCATAGGTCAAACCACGGTTCAACCACAATTTCAAATCGTCAGACCCTTCCACTTCTGGATAGAGATAGTAACCAGCCTTTGCATCAAACCGGAACATATAGGCAAGCACTTGTAAATAATCTCGATTGCCAATGTTGTCAAGGGGCTTATACTTCGCGTCAGCAATGATCCGTGGTTCGCTATTCCGGCTGATGAAATCGGGATAGATCAAGCCTACATTTCCATCAAACAGTCTCTGAGCGCCTGTGCCGCTCTTGTTCATTGGGTGGTAGAAGATATCTTCAATGAGCAAGTTAATATATTCCTCCCACAGCCATGCACCGTCAAACAGAATACCGTATATCTGCCTCGCTCCCGTGCCGATTTGATGTTTCTGGTGTCGGAGGATTAAGAGACACAACCTTTGTAATGCGAGATACTCTCTGAAATAAGCGTGGCGGACGGTATTCTTTTTATTCTGTTCAATGATCTTCTGCCTGTCATACGGCTCATATCCCGGAGTCGCATCTATAACGAGTTTTACCTCGTCTTTCAATTTGATAAGAAGTTTATTCCCATAAGGCTTTCTTTTGATAAACTCTATGGTATGCCGCACCAGCTCCATCAAACTGTTATCATAAGAAAACTCTCGCTGGCTGTATGCAACATTACCAACAAACGGGGTGTTCTTTTCTATATGCCTTGCGACATCAATGGTGCCTTTTACATTTCCATCATTGTACCTGTGGCGGATATACTTTTTGAACAAGCCCTTCCGCATCGCTGCTTTGAGGTAATACGGAAACAGAAACAGCAGAAAATTGAACAGCCGATTGTCTTGATTGGCATCGGAGTTCAAATCTACGATGTTTGGAAAGTCCAAAACTTCATCTAAAAGATACTGGAAAAAGTAATCCTCACCCTCTCCGCAAAAACGGGACGCGATCACAAGCCGCTCATCACCGTAGCCGAGAAAGCCCATCACATTGCCGGAGCGATAGGTGTCATTGACGCTTTGGAGGATCATCTGATCTTGCGTAATATCCTCTGCATCCTTTACGGTTTCAGGAAATACGAACACACCTTCACGCTCAAGCTGTTCCAATGTTTTATCTGCAATTTTGCCTGTCAGCCTCGCTACTTGAGAAAAGGCATCTTTTTTCTGCTGGGAGTTATCCTTGATCCTGAGCAGCTTCATTCGCATCACCTCTGGCAGGTTTCTGATAGCCGTATGCCCTTACGAACCGATTCATAATTCCTTCCTCATCGTACATTCCCTGAATGTATTCCTGTAGAAGCGGTTGCAGATAATCAGTCCAAAGCTGGTCAAAATCAAGTGTTTTCAACTTCAGAAAGTAAGACGCTCCGATCTGATAATTTTCAGTCAGATCCTCGACCTCTGCGATTGCCTTATTGAGTGCAGCCATCCTTCTGATTGCCTCAGCCTCCAACTCCTCGTTTTCCAGCGACGCAAGCATCTCAAGGCGCTCATCCGCTCTGAGTTCTACGAAACGGAAACGACGACGCATGGCAAAATCAAAGCTGTCCACAGAGCGGTCGATATCGTTCATGGTGCCGATGATATAGACATTTTCAGGAATATAGAACTTTTCGCCGGGGTCAGAGTGCAGATTGGAATACTGCGTGGAGATCTCTCCGGTTTTACCGCGATAACCGGGATCTATTGCAAAGAACAGTTCACCGAAAATCTTTGAAATCTCGCCGCGGTTGATTTCATCTATGATGAATATGTATTTTTTCAGTTCCTCCTGTTTTGCCTTTGCTTTTGAAACTGTACCTTTCTTCGCTTTGATTGCTTTATAGATAGCAAAGTCATAGGAGTATCCTTGCGTAGCAAACGTCTTTCCGAAAAAGGACGTGATATCCTTTATTTTTTCAAACTTCTGCCCGGATTCCAGCATCTTCCGAACTTCATCCAAACTCAGAGCAAGCCTGTTGACAGATGCGTTTCCGGGAATAGAAATATGGATATGCCCGTCATCCACACCAGTAATGGTAAATTCATTTCCATTAATCGTCTTAAATGTGTCAACGCCAAACTCAACGCCGGAGAAAAACTCTGTCATGGATTCTTGAACCGTGACTTCCTTTTCTACGGTTTCTCTGGATTTTTGGGAGTCCTCATAGTTCTTTCTGGCACGGGCAACAAACTTCTTGAAAATGCCATCCTGCAATTCAAAGCCCATTGTCCCATCATCATTGATTTTCGGTCTTAATCCTTCAACAAAATCAGAGTAGTCATAACTCGGATGGAACTGAACAAACTCAACCTGTTTTTTCTGCTCGTCAGTAAGGCAAGTGTAGTTGTCCTCATAACCATTGCTGATAATATCCGTAGCGATTTCTTTGGCAAGATAAGATTTTCCGGTACCGGGCGCACCTCTGAAAATCAGATTTTTTGATTCAATCAGCATGGATGAGTAGGGGTTTCGGTATTCCGCAGGCTGTTGACCACGATCATCTCGACTCGCAATCTCTCTTTCTGACACCACGGTTTCCTTTTCATCTTTTTCGCGGTATATCAGGACAAATTGATCTCCGCGCTCACCGAAATGCTTCAAACACTCCTGAACGAAAATAAGTGTAGAGAAGGTGTTCCAACTGTAAATAACAAACATACGACCGTTATCATAGCTATAGTCCATATGTTCGAATGTGTTTCGATGTTTTTTGAATTCTTCTACGCTTGTATAAATGCCGCAGATCATCTCGCGATTGGGGTTATATCTGCATACAGGAAAACTTTCCTTTTCCTCAACAGACAGGGCGGCAATTTGCTTTTCAAATATCTGGCAGGCAAGACGTGGCAGAGTCAGATTGGAATTTCTTTTTTCGCCTTTACTGTAGGCGCGTCTGATTATTTCTCCGTTTGCTTTCTGAAAATAGGCATCCAGCGGCTTATAATTGTCACCAAGGCTCAGATTATCCATCGTGAAGCGTTCGTCCGTAGAGGAAACACTTTCAGCAGTGATTATGAGCATATATTTTTCCTGCTGCTTCTCCTCAATTACGAAGCCCATGTTTTCCAGATAGTCCTTTGCGTCAACGCTGTTAAAGGATTCTGTTGAAATATCTGCGCCGTTGGCCAAATGGTCAGCAACGGCTACTACATACTTCGGCGGATACTTTTTCCCATTCTCAGACACAAGAACATATTTTACGCTCGTATTATGTTCGGGAACTCCGTTCTCGTCGATAAATTTCAGGGCATCAATAACATCCTGCTTTTTCAGCTTAGGTATAGCCATGCTGCACCTCCTCGAAAGTGTGTACACACATTATGTCACAAGGATAGCTCTGTTTTCAATACGATACCCAGAATTTATCGCCCTAAAATGTAACTTTTCTACGAATATAAGCTGATTTTCAGTTTCCCCAGTGTCGAACATACTCTGCATCGAAATACCCCTCTATCGACTTTACGGTTTTGTGGGGTATTTTGCACGACCGTAAATATGCGCACTTCCCAGCGAACCGTATACCTTATACAGCGATTCGCTGTTTCACAAAGGAACTGCATGAGAGCGATAACTATTTCACCCTTTTTACTATCCTTGCTTTACAGAGCAGAAAGCCGGTGATTTTCAACCCTTAGATGTACAAAAACAGGCAGCACCCAACCGACGTTGAGTGCCGCCTGTTTTGTTGTCCAATCCTGCTTGGCAGATGCCGATTTTGTAGTTTTCTCAAATTACTGTCTTATCGGCACACGGCAAAGGCTCTCTTTTTTGCGCTACTTCTAAATTCCCGTTAGGGAATTTAGAAGGTTCCTTTTTTTATTTTTAACGGAGAGACGAAAAGATATCGTCTCTCCTGAAAGTCCAATCGATTTGAGCATCTGCAAGAGGCTTGATTGGTTCTATCAACAGCAGTATATGCAGATATATGAAAAGTATGAGCCCTATTAAAAATGGCTTTTCCAGTCGGATGGAAAATTTAGTCTTCGCAAATCGCAAACATCAGAATATTCCTTCAATAACCGTTTGGAATCTGCCGCAAAAGTCGTCCAGGAATCATCGGTTGGACGAAGATACTTCATAGAAAGCATAATCTGATATAAACCATTATATCGGGGATGCGGCTGGATGATATCAGAATAAATAAGCTGTGGTCTAGTGCTGATGGTGCGGTTGTAAATACGACCGTTGTGGGCACAAATATTTCGCATTATAGAAACAGCCTGAATCCAGGATGTAAACATATCTTTTGATGGATGAATAGCTTGTCCCTTGCTGTTTTGAAATTTATAATTTTTAATCAGCTCAGAAAATGCGCTGTCACCGCCGGTTTTCATATTTTTGATGATTTTTGATATGGTTCCGAACGACATTACCTCGACAACTGCCCATATGGGAACCGCTCCATCGTGATTATTGAAGTTATGCTCTATGAAAACATCATTTGAACGACTGATTTCAGCTGCAATAGTACTCTGATTTTTCCAGAATGTTTTCTTATCTTTAAATACAGAGGGATCGTTTAAAACGAGAGCATCCTGGGTGATCTGGAACGCATTAACAAGTCGTGATCTTAACGCAACTTCAATTTGTGATAAATAGCGGAACAATAAATGGGACAGCTCTGTATCAAAATGGTACAATTTTATAACATCAGACAGGGTTGTTCCTTTTATATACTTTTTGGTTGCGGGATCAATAAGATGAAAGCTGTATCCCTTCAATCGATAATAACCAATCGTTGTTAATGCCATTTCAGCTGTGTCATTTGCGTCGATTACCATTCCAGCGTCCTTGAGTTTTTGGATTAGTTGTGTAACGGATAGAAAATTCTTAGGATATGTATACATGGCTCACCTCCCTCTGGGTATAAAAAGTCCCGCCGGGTTGCGCATTCTTGCAAAACAAGACTAAGCGTGGCGGGTTCTGTTAAGTATATTCTACCTGAGAGAAACCTGTCTGTCAATGTTTTTGGGATGAAATTCAGTTACTCCAGCTTCTCCAACATCTCCCGATATTCTTTTGGGGAAATCCCATATTCCTTCCGAAATGCCCGGTAAAAAGCGGAATAATCCCGAAATCCAAACACCGGGTAGACGCTCGTGATCTTATCGCCGCTGCGGATGGCGCTTTTGCAGGCATCAAGCCTTTTTTTCAGAATATACTGATGTACGGAAATCCCCGTCTCATCCTTGAACACATGGGAAATATGATATTTGCTCACATGAAAGATGCGCGAAAGCTCGTTCAGATCAAGGTTTTCTTTTAAATGCTCTTCTATATAATCCATCATCATTTCATACAGTCCCTGCATCGCCCGCTCCCGGATCGGGTGCTCCTGTGCGTATGCCTCGCGATTTAAATGCAGCACAAGTTCACCAATACAGAGCGGAATCTTCGCATCCTTTCCAAACCTGTCCTGCCGCATCTCTTCTAAAAGTCGGAGCACCTTTGCCTGCGTTTCCCGAAATGCGATCTCTTCCTGATGCAGCACATATTCCTGACGCTTTGTCGCCCGCTCGATCAGATACCCATAGCTGTCTGACTGTTTTTGCAGCTGATCTGCATAACTACAGCTGATCCAGAACACAAACCGTCGGTACGGCTTATGTGGATTCTGGATGATCGCACAGTGCGGAATCTGAGGCGGAATCAGGATGATATCTCCGTACTTGAGCAAATAGGAACGCTCTCCGATCTTCATACAGACGTCCCCTTCCAGGAAAAAATAAAACTCATAATAATCGTGGGAATGCGTCCGCACCTCTGCCATCCCGCTATCGCTGTAAAAATAAAGTTCAAAATCCTGCGCCAGCATGTATTGGCGCGTGACAAATCTGCTCTCTAATTCTTTTTTCATAAGGCGTCCTTTCTGTAATACATCAAATTCTTTTACCACAAAACTAGCACGAAATCGCAACTTTTACAATATAGCCAACTTCTCTTACAATCGTCTTTCTGCTATAATGAGGCTATCATAGGAATGCATGATATTCAGACAGCACCAATTGAAAGGGGGAACTTTCTCATGCTACAGACAGGAGCACAGCTCTACACCGTCCGCAGCTACACACAGACGATCGAAGACTTTATCTGTACCATTCAAAAAATCGCTGACATCGGTTATAAAGCCGTCCAGCTTTCCGCCGTTTCCAAACAGATTAAGCCGGAGCAGATCCGTGAAATTTGCGACTGCGCGGGCATTTCCATTGTCCTGACCCACAGCGATCCCGAACGGATTCTGCACGATACCGACGCGCTCATCAAAGAGCACGATATCCTCGGCTGCAACTATATCGGTCTTGGCTGCATGCCGGACAAATACCGCACCAAAGAGTGGCTTTCCCACTTTATTTCCGATTTTAAAGAGCCTGCGAAAAAAATCGCGGCGGCAGGAAAGCTTTTCATGTACCACAACCATAACCTCGAGTTCGAAACTTTTGCCGCGGAAAATCTTCCAAATGCTGCGCCCAACCGCCGGATTTTGGAATATCTCCTCGAGGGCTTTGCACCGGATGAAATGGGAGTCACGCTCGATACTTACTGGGTTGCGGCAGCAGGCGCTGACGTCTGTGACTGGATCTCGCAGATGAGCGACCGGATTCCCTGCGTCCACTTAAAAGATATGAAGGTAAAAAACCGGCAGCCGGTCATGGCTCCGGTTATGGAAGGCAACTTAAACTTCTCCGCTATTTTCCATGCGCTGGAAGCTTCCAACTGCAAATATATGCTCGTTGAGCAGGATGACTGCTATGGGGAAAGCCCCTTCGACTGCTTAAAGACCAGCTATGAAAATCTGGCAAATGCTGGCTACCGCTAAATCAGACTTTCATCCGGCAGCAAATGCCTACTGCCGGAGCTAAATCGACACAGGCGAATTTTGCATTACCGAAATTTCTGTATCAAGAGGAGGTACTTATGAATCAGGTAAAACTTGGCATCATCGGGCTTGGAAATATGGGCAGTGCCCACTGCAACAACATCCTCGCCGGTCTGACGCCCGAACTCAAACTGACCGCCGCTGCAGACCTGCGGCAGTCCAGACGCGACTGGGCAAAGGAGACGCTGCCCGATGATGTCGTTCTTTTTGAAAACGGCGACCAGCTGATCGAATCCGGTCTGTGCGACGCCGTTATCATCGCAACGCCCCACTACGAGCATCCGCGCCTTGCGATCCTCGCATTCGAACACGGGCTTCATGTCATGAGTGAAAAGCCCGCAGGCGTTTATACCAAGCAGGTTCGCGAAATGAACGAAGCTGCCATCCGCTCCGGCAAAGTGTTCGGCATGATGTTCAACCAGCGCACCAACTGCGTTTACAGAAAGATGCATGAAATGGTACAGAGCGGCAAATACGGTCAGATCAAGCGCGTCAACTGGATCATCACCGACTGGTACCGCACACAGGCTTACTATAACTCCGGCGGCTGGCGCGCAACCTGGGACGGCGAAGGCGGCGGCGTGCTGTTAAACCAGTGCCCGCACAACTTAGACCTCCTGCAGTGGATCTGTGGACTCCCCTGCCGCGTCCGCGCCTTCTGCCACAACGGCAAATGGCACCAGATCGAGGTCGAGGACGATGTAACCGCTTATCTCGAATTTCCGAATGGCGCAACCGGCGTTTTCGTCACGACCACGGCAGATGCTCCCGGCACGAACCGTTTTGAAATCACTTTGGAACGCGGAAAACTCGTAGCAGAGCATGACAAACTGACGTTCTTCGAGCTCGAACAGAGCGAACGCGACTTCTGCTTTACGGCAACAGGCGGCTTCGAACAGCCAGCCGGACATGAGGTCACAATCGAACTGGACGGCAAAAATCCGCAGCATGTCGGCGTATTGAACGCTTTTGCAGGCGCGATCCTGCGCGGCGAACCGCTCGTTGCAGACGGGACCGAGGGGATCCGAGGTCTGGAGCTTTCCAATGCGATGCACCTTTCCTCCTGGACAGACCAGACGGTTACCCTGCCGATCGATGAAGCGCTTTTCCTTGAAAAATTAAATGAGCACCGCAAAGCCTCCAAAGTCAAAACCGAAGTGACCGAAGCGACGTTCGATACCTCTGACAGCTATGGAAGCAAGGTTTCAGACAATACCGACAAAGGAGGCGTAAAGGCATGAAAACCTGTCTGGTTGGCTGCGGTGGTATCGCCGCCGTACACGGCAGCGTCCTGACCTCCGGCATTGATACGGAATTTGTCGCTGCCGCCGATATCAAACCCGAAAAAGCGCAGAGTTATGCGGAAAATTTCCATACCAAGCCCTATCCGTCCCTCGAAAGCATGCTTGAAGCAGAAAAACCGGATGTCCTGCATATCTGCACGCCGCACTATCTGCACGTTCCGATGGCGATTTATTCCCCGGAACGAAATATCAATGTCTTTATGGAAAAACCGCCTGCGATCTCTTTTGACCAGCTCGAAGAGCTGAAAAAAGCTGCTGCAAAATCTGAGGCACAGCTCGGCTTCTGTTATCAGAACCGCTATAACGCCAGCATCCGCGCGGCAAAGGATCTGATCGACTCCGGCAAAGCCGGAAAAGTCCTCGGCGCACGCGCGTTCGTAACCTGGTGCAGAGGCGCAGCTTATTATACCGAAAGCGGCTGGAGAGGCAGCTTAAAAACCGAGGGCGGCGGCGTTTTGATCAACCAGTCCGTCCACACACAGGATCTGCTCTGCTTTTTGCTCGGCGACCCGACTACGGTCGATGCAACGATGACCAACCACCATTTAAAAAACGTAATCGAAGTCGAGGATACGCTCGAAGCCTATATTCTGTCTCTTATACACATCTCCGAGCCCACGAGACATGCGCAGATCTC
>ERZ1027256.628-NODE-628-length-12627-cov-5.236876_pt1 | contig 12627 bp, 6 predicted proteins | sample MGYA00519242_ERZ1027256 | MGnify/ENA primary metagenome ERZ1027256 (study PRJEB26926, sample SAMN06164394) | human gut metagenome | biome: ENVO:00009003; feature: ENVO:2100002; material: ENVO:00002003 | host: Homo sapiens | place: USA | collected 2012 ...
GTTTGTTATAATAGATGTAATATTGTATATCTACAAGAGAGCAGAATGCTAAATATTTGATTACTAGATGTTTTTTTGTATATTTTAGTTCCGCAAAGACTTTGGTAGTTTCCTTTATCGGAATGGCTACACAAGAAGTGGCAGTCAAAGCAAACTTGAATATTGTATTGAAGTCTGATACAGAACAGCTTGAAGAGGTAATGGTGGTGGCTTATGGTACGGCGAAAAAATCTGCATTTACAGGTTCGGCTGCCACTATAAAAAATGAAAAAATAGCGACGAGACAAACTTCAAATGTGACAAATGCTTTGGCGGGTCAAGTAGCCGGAGTACAAACTACGAGTAATAATGGTCAGCCGGGCAAAGATGCTGAAGTGCGTATTCGTGGTATTGGATCTATATCGGCTAGTAACAAGCCTTTGTATGTGGTAGATGGAGTTCCGTATGATGGTGAAATTTCTGCTATCAGTACTTCTGATATAGAATCAATGACAGTGTTGAAAGATGCTGCTTCTAATGCTCTGTATGGTGCACGTGGTGCTAATGGTGTAATCTTGATTACTACCAAGCGTGGTAAGAGTGGGGAAGCCCGTGTTACTTTTGACGCTAAATGGGGTGTGAATAAACGTGGAGTACCTAATTATGAAACAATTACGGATCCGGCTACATTCTATGAATTAAACTATTCTTCTATTTATAATGCCGATTTGAAAGGATATGCGGCAGCCGGAGATTTGGCTAAAGCTAATGCGTACGCTAATCAAGCAATGCTTTCTTCTACATATTTGGGATATCAGGTGTATTCCATTCCTCAAGGACAGCAACTGATCGGTATGGATGGCAAATTGAATCCTAATGCGACATTAGGTTATTCTGATGGTACATATTATTATACTCCGGATAATTGGTCGGATGAAATTTTTGAAAATAACCTGCGTCAAGAGTATAATTTAAGTATCAGCGGTGCGACTGAAAAAATGAATTATTATATGTCGGCCGGCTATTTGGATGATAAGGGAATTGTTCCTAACTCTGGTTTCCAACGTTATTCTGCACGTTTGAAAGCTGACTATCAAGTGAAGCCTTGGCTGAAGATGGGAGGAAATGTATCATTTACTCATTATGATAGCCGTGAACAGGATACTGAGGGTGGTACATCAAATGCAAACATCTTTTATGCATCAAATATTATGGGAGCCATTTATCCTATGTATGTTCGTGATGCACAGGGTAATATTATGGTAGATAATCGAGGTTTCCTTCGTTATGATTATGGAAAGCCAGGACAAGATTCAAATGGTAGCCGTAATACGATTCCTAATGCAAATCCGTTGGCAAGTTATATGCTGGATAAAATGAAATATTCGGGTGATGTGGTTAGTGGAAAATGGTCTGCTGATATTGATATTTGGAATGGAATCAAGGCAAAAGTGAATATAGGTGTTGATGTAAATAATGTGCGTGCTACAGAGATGGTTAACCCCTTCTACGGACAGTATTCTGAAACTAGCGGAGTCGGAGGTTTGATCAGTGTATCTAGTGAGCGTACATTTAGTGTAAATCAGCAGTATTTGTTGACATACAACAAAACATTTAATGATGTTCATAATGTGGATATTTTGGCCGGACATGAAAGTTATGACTATAAATATCAATATTTGTACGGACAACGTGAGAAATTGTATGATCCGAATGTTCCTGAATTAGGCAATGGTATTATGAACCAGAGCAATAATTCATATTCTCGTAATTATGCAACAGAAGGATGGCTGTTCCGTGCACAATATGACTATGATGGACGGTATTTTGTTTCAGCTTCTTTCCGTCGTGATGCTTCTTCTTGTTTTCACCCGGATAATCGTTGGGGTAACTTCTGGTCTGTAGGAGCAGGATGGTTGTTAAGCAAAGAGAAATTCTTGGAAAACCAGTCTTGGATTGATATGTTGAAATTTAAAATCAGCTATGGTTTGCAAGGTAATGATAACTTGATGTTCCAAGGTGGTTTGTACCGTAACTACTATCCGTATCAAGACCAGTATACATTGGCAAACAGTAATGGTGATTTTTCAACTTCTCTATATTATAAAGGTAATAAGGAAATTACTTGGGAAACTTCACACAGCTTTAATACTGGATTTGATTTTGCTTTTTGGGGTGGTAAGTTAGGTGGTTCTGTTGAGTACTTCTCACGTAAAACAACCGATATGCTTTATTTCAAACCGGTAGCAGCTTCAATGGGTTATTCCCGTTTCCCCGAGAATGTGGGGTCAATGGTAAACCGTGGGGTTGAATTGGACTTGTATTCCAATATAATTGAAAACAAGAATTTTTCCTGGAATGTAAACTTTAATCTTACACATTTTAAGAATAAAGTCTTGGAATTATCTCCAGAACTGAATGGACAATTGATTGACGGTGCCCGGATTTATCGTGAAGACGAGTCTATGTACCAGCTTTATTTACCTAAATATGTAGGTGTGGATTCTGAAACAGGAGAGAGCCTGTGGGCGCTGGTGACTCCGGATGAGAATGGTAATACAGTTACGAAATCTTATTCTGTCGCTTCTGAAAACAGATTCGCATCAGGTGACATTTTACCTAAAGTTTATGGTGGTTTTGGAACAAGTGTTACAGCCTATGGCTTTGATCTCTCTGTTTCGTTTGCATATCAGCTTGGTGGACGTATTCTGGACTATACTTATCAAGGATTGATGGATGTGGCAGCCACGGGTAGTGCTTTGCATAAAGATATGTTAAAAGCATGGACTCCTGAAAATAAAAATACGGATGTTCCTCGTATGAATATTAATGACCAATATACGAACAGATTAACAGATCGTTTCTTGACTAGTTCGGATTATTTAAGCTTGCAGAATATTACATTGGGTTATACTTTGCCGAAGAGTCTGACACGTAAAATGCAGATTGACGGTGTCCGTGTATTCTTTGTTGCAGATAATGTGGCTTTGCTGACAGCTCGCAAAGGGTTGGACCCACGTCAAGGTTATGTGGCTGCTGACAATGTATATTCACCTATCCGCACAATTTCCGGAGGTATATCTTTAAATTTCTAATTTAGCAACCCATTTTTAAGAATATGAAATTGTCAAATAAATATATAGCATTTGCAGGTGTCGCTTTATTAATGGCATCTTGCGATTTGGATAAATTTCCTGAAGGAGATTACATATCTGAAGAACAGAAAGAAGATATAATCAATGGCAGACCCAATTTGATAACTGCTGAAGTGAACGCCATGGCAGCCAAATTAAATACTTTTGGTACGATTTCAGATGATGCCACTACTTATCATAATGACTATGGAATTCCTGCCGTGTTTATGATACTGGAATCAGGAGGACAGGACTTGGTTGCATTGGTTAATGGATATAACTGGTTTAGAACATCTCAAAATTATAGCGACAGGGTATACGATAGTTCAAGCGATGAATTGATTTGGAAAACGTTCTATAATCACTTGAAAGCTGCAAACAATGTGCTGAAATTGATAGCGGCAGATACGGAAGATTCTTCTTTGAAGGTTTATCGTGGCCAAGCTTTAGCTGCTCGTGCTTATGACTATCTGAACTTGGTTCAAATTTATCAGTTTACTTATGCAGGTCATGAAAATAGTCTGGCAGTACCTATTGTTACAGAAACAATGACTGATGAAGATATGCAGAATAATCCGCGTGCAACTGTACAGCAGGTGTATGACCAGATTATGAGTGACTTGAATACGGCTGCTGATTTATTGACCGGGTATGATAATGGCTCAAACAAAGATCAGATTGACGAGGCGGTAGTTTACGGATTGCGTGCTCGTGCCAATCTGTTAATGCAAAAATGGGCGGATGCAGCTAAAGATGCAGAACGTGCCATTGCTGGCGGTACACCTCAGACTTTAGCCCAGGTATCTACTCCTACCTTTAATTCAGCATCGGCAAGTTCATGGTTATGGGGAGTGATGATTACGCCTGATAATGATGTTGTCCAGACAGGTATTATCAACTGGCCTTCGCACTTGTGCTCTTTTACCGGGAACGGTTATACTTCAGGAGTGCCTGATGGATATAGAAAGGTGAATTCTGCATTATATGATTTAATACCCGAAACAGATATCCGTAAACAATGGTTCTTGTCTCCGGATAATAAATCTTCATTGATTGATAATGAGCAGATTGAGGGTACTTCCATCGTTGAATATTTTGGTTTGACTCCGTATGTAAATACAAAGTTCGGAGCTTATCAAAGTATATTTGGTAACACAACCAATGCGTCAGACTGGCCTTTGATGCGTGTTGAAGAAATGTATCTGATAAAGGCTGAGGCAGAAGCCATGGGTGGTAATCTGAGTGGCGGAAAGAGTACATTGGAAAATTTTGTACGGACATATCGAGATCCTTCTTTTACAAGTAAAGCTAATTCAGCACAGGATTTTCAGGATGAGGTTTGGTTGCAGCGTCGTATGGAACTTTGGGGAGAAGGTTTCTCACTGTTCGATATCCTACGCTTGAAAAAGCCGGTGGTTCGTAAGAATACGAATTATGACCCGTCTGTACAATATAATTCAGCAGCAGAAGCGCAGATCCTGATCTATCGGATTCCGCAATGTGAAATGGAAACCAATTCCGGAATCAGTGACACTGATAACAATCCGGCTGCTCCACAACCACAACTATAGGGAATAACTGTAATAAAAAAGAGGATGACGTTCAACGTTCATCCTCTTTTTTTGTTATATTTGTCGCGAACTTATTTAGATTGATAGATAAATGAAAGAATTTGTAATTTCTGAAGCACAGGTTGAAACTGCCATCTTAGTTGGTTTGATTACTCAGACACAAGATGAGCGTAAGACCAAGGAGTATTTGGATGAGTTGGAGTTCTTGGCCGAAACGGCCGGAGCAACAGTGGTGAAAAGGTTTACTCAGAAACTGCCTGCTGCCAATTCCGTGACTTATGTCGGTAAAGGAAAGCTGGAAGAAATCAAGGAATATATTCATCAGGAAGAGGAAAATGAGCGTGAAGTCGGAATGGTGATTTTTGATGATGAACTTTCTGCCAAGCAGATACGTAATATAGAAGCTGAACTGAAAGTGAAGATTTTGGACCGTACTTCGCTGATTCTGGATATTTTTGCCATGCGGGCTCAAACTGCAAATGCTAAAACACAAGTGGAGCTGGCCCAATATAAGTATATGCTGCCTCGTCTGCAACGTTTGTGGACTCACTTGGAGCGTCAGGGAGGTGGATCCGGTGCCGGTGGAGGTAAAGGCTCTGTGGGATTACGTGGGCCGGGTGAAACTCAGTTGGAAATGGACCGTCGTATCATTTTGAATCGTATGTCATTGTTGAAAGAACGGTTGGCTGAAATTGATAAACAGAAGTCCACTCAACGTAAAAACCGTGGGCGTATGATACGTGTAGCTTTGGTAGGGTATACCAATGTGGGAAAATCTACTTTAATGAATTTGCTTTCAAAAAGCGAGGTCTTTGCTGAAAATAAACTTTTTGCAACATTGGACACCACAGTACGCAAAGTGATTATTGAGAATCTGCCATTTCTGCTTACAGATACCGTAGGATTTATCCGTAAATTACCAACGGATTTGGTTGATTCCTTTAAATCAACCTTGGACGAAGTGCGTGAAGCTGATCTGCTGATTCATGTGGTGGATATTTCTCATCCGGATTTTGAGGAACAAATTTCTGTGGTTGATAAAACGATTGCTGATTTGGGGGCAGGTGGAAAGCCTACCATGATTGTTTTTAACAAGATAGATGCTTATACCTATATAGAGAAAGCAGAGGATGATTTGACTCCTAAAACCAGGGAGAATATTACATTGGAAGAACTGATGAAGACATGGATGGCAAAATTGAATGATAATTGTATCTTCATTTCTGCCAGAGAGAAAATAAATATGGATGAATTGAAGACTATTATATATAATAAGGTACGCGAGCTACACGTACAGAAGTATCCTTATAACGATTTTCTTTATCAAACCTATGATGAAGAATAAATACATATAGAAGATGAAAACTTATCGTTCACTTACACAAGAAGAAATACAACAATTAAAAGAGAGATCATGCACTGCGGTTGATTGGGATGAAATTGAAGTAGTAGAGAACTTTAAGACGGACTATATTTATCATACCCGTTTTTCCGGAAAGGTCAGATTGGGGGTCTTTGAAGATGAGTTTACGTTGGCAGGTGGCATGCGTAAACATTCCGGATTGTATCATGCGACTTTGCATAATGTAACGGTGGGCGATAATTGTTGTATTGAGAATATAAAGAACTATATAGCCAACTATATCATTGGGGACTATGCATTTATAGAGAATGTAGATATCATTCTGGTAGATGGCCGGAGCAAGTTTGGGAATGGCGTTGAAGTAGCTGTATTGAATGAAACGGGTGGACGTGAAGTGCCTATTCATGATCGTCTGTCAGCGCATCAGGCCTATATTCTGGCATTGTACCGTCATCGTCCTGAATTGATTTGCCGGATGAAAGCCATTATTGACCGGTATGCTGAAGAGAATGCTTCGGATACAGGTACTATTGGCCACCATGTTACCATTGTTGATGCGGGATATATAAAGAATGTACGAATAGGTGATTATTGTAAGATAGAAGGGGCGGGACGATTGAAAAACGGTAGCTTGAACAGTAATGAGCAAGCGCCTATTCATATCGGCTATGGAGTGGTATGCGATGATTTTATTATATCAAGCGGCTCCAATGTGGAAGATGGAACTATGTTGACCCGTTGCTTTATCAGCCAGGCATGTCATTTGGAACATAACTATTCTGCATCTGATTCTTTGTTTTTCAGTAATTGTCAAGAAGAGAACGGTGAGGCATGTGCCATTTTTGCCGGACCCTTTACGGTGACTCATCATAAGTCTACTTTGCTGATTGCCGGAATGTTCTCTTTTATGAATGCGGGTTCCGGCTCTAATCAAAGCAACCATATGTATAAGTTAGGTCCGATTCATCAGGGGGCTATGGAGCGTGGGGCGAAGACTACTTCCGATTCTTATATTTTATGGCCCGCACGTGTAGGTGCATTTTCTTTGGTTATGGGGCGTCATGTGAATCATGCCGATACTTCTAATCTGCCTTTTTCTTATCTGATAGAGCAGCAAAATACCACTTATCTGGTGCCAGGGGTGAATTTGCGGAGTGTAGGTACGATTCGGGATGCTCAAAAGTGGCCTAAACGTGACAAACGTAAAGATCCGAACCGTTTGGATCAGATTAATTATAACCTGTTGAGTCCCTATACTATTCAGAAAATGATGAAAGGGCGTAGTATTCTGAAAGAATTACGTAAAGTATCCGGAGAAACTTCAGAAACTTACTCTTACCAAAGTGCGAAAATTAAGAATTCTTCTTTAAATAATGGCATTCGTTTTTATGAAACGGCTATTCATAAATTTTTGGGTAATTCATTAATCAAGCGTTTGGAGGAGGTTCGTTTTAGCAGTGATGAGGAAATCCGTGCCCGGTTGATTCCTGATACAGAGATAGGGACAGGAGAATGGGTGGATATTTCCGGATTGATCGCTCCTAAAAGTGAAATAGAGAAGTTGATGGCAGATATAGAATCTGGAATCCTGACTAATGTGGATCAGATTCATGACCGTTTTGTTGAGATGCATCGTAATTATTATACATACGAGTGGACATGGGCGTATGGGAAGATGCTTGAGTTTTATAATCTGCGTTCCGATGAAATAACGGCAAAGGATGTTATTGCTATCGTGAAGAAGTGGCAGGAGGCTGTTGTCGGATTGGATAAAATGGTCTATGCCGATGCGAAAAAGGAATTTTCTTTGTCTGCTATGACGGGGTTCGGTGCAGATGGATCACGTGAAGAAATGGAGCAGGATTTTGAACAGGTGCGTGGGGTATTTGAAAGTAATCCGTTTGTGACAGCGGTATTGCAGCATATTGAAGCGAAAACAGCGTTGGGTAACGAGTTGATAGAACGGATTGCTTCTATATGATATTTTTGATGAGAGTATCCAGACTAAGATGAACCTTCGGAAAAGTTACAGATGGTAGTTACATATAAAAAGAGCCGTATGAATGCTGGAGTAGTCATACGGCTCTTGCTATTGGATGACATTTGAGCTTGTTGGGATACTTCCTTTTTATTTTTTTACCACAGGTAGTATAACTCTGCTTGCAGCTCCTTGCTGATGATAAATTTTGATCTTTTGTTTCATCACAAAATCTTCTACCGTACAATGATAGGTATCAATAAACCTTTGTGGATTGCGGTCAATAATGGGGAACCAGGAACTTTGAATTTGAATCATCAGTCTGTGTCCCGGCAGGAATGTGTGTGCCACATCATACAGTGTGTAATTAACCGGAGTTATTTCTTCCGGTTTGAAAGGCAGGGAATTGTCGAATCCCTTACGGAAGCGTCCTCTGAATAATTCGCCACGAATCATCAGCTGGTACCCACTCATTGGGTAGTCACTCTTTAAATAACTGCGTGCAGTTTTGGAATATTCAAATTTTTCAGGATATACATCAATTACTTTCACCATAAAATCAGCGTCAGTACTACTGATGGCAGTCATTAATTCCACTTCTATAGGACCGGCCAATGTTAATGTATCACATAGCGGCTCCGTCATGAAAGTAATGACATCGGGACGTGAAGTAGCAAAGCGTTGGTCATCTACCATGAATTCTTTTGTCCGGTAAGTGGTAGGGTTTGCCGTATAGGGTACCGGACGTGACATATCTGAAATATATTCTGAATAAGACTCTTGTTCTGCCGGTGCTTGTGTGGATACTGATCCGTTCTTATGTATATAATAAGGTGTACCGGCAGTCTTTTGTACAGGCCATTCGTCGTATGTTTTCCATTCGTTTTCACCTGTATGGAATATATTTACTTTATGCTTGGGCTTTTCTCCCTTTCCTTCCAGGAAATATCGGAAAAAAGGATATTCTATTTTGTCCATGTAATAAGCCGAAGTGCTTTTACCGAAATACAGATTACCGAAACCTTGGAACCCGCGTACTGTCCATGCTCCATGCCACCAAGGACCGAATGTCAGATATAAATCTGTGTCCGGTGATTGCTCTTTGATGGCTTTATAAAGATTCCAGGCTCCGTAACAGTCTTCGGAGTCATACAGTCCACCTACCACCAATATGGCGGGCTTCAAGTTATAACAGGAGGTGCGTGCATCGCGCTCTTTCCAGAAATCATCGAAATCAGGATGGTTTTTGATATCATTCCACAATGTCTGTGTGGTATCACGTACCAGGTCGTCTACATTCTTAAAGGTACCGAGTGCCAGAAAATCTGTGTAAACATCATTCTTTACAATTTGGTTCATCACTCCTTTTCCCATGTGGCGTCCTTCCAGTCTGGGAAGGAAATTAGTGGTTTGCAGCAGGGTGAAGGCTCCGTTGTGATGACGGTCATCTCCACGGAACCAGTCAGTAACGGGAGCTTGCGGAGAAACAGCTTTCAAAGCCGGATGATTGGAGGAGGCTGTCATAGTGGCATAGAAACCATCATAACTGATTCCCCATGTTCCTACATTTCCGTTATTATATGTGTTGTGAATCAACCATTCTATGGTATCGTATGTGTCCGTAGCTTCGTCTATATTCTTTTTATCTTTCTTACCCTTTTTGTTTTTGTTGAGAGGGCGTACTTGGATAAATATTCCTTCACTCTTATGTCGTCCACGTACATCTTGGAAGACGATAATATATCGGTGCTCTATATAGTTTTTCAGATTAGTTCTGAAATGACGGTCAAATCCTTCTCCGTATGGGGAACAAGAGTAAGGGCTGCGGTGCATCAGGATAGGATGCTGCCTGCTGTTGTCTTTCGGTTCGTAGACAGCGGTGTAAAGCTTGATTCCGTCACGCATGGGAATCATGACTTCCCGTTTCGTGTAGATTTCCTTCAGTTTGAGTTCGATACTGTCCGGTTGGTTTTTTGCTTGGGTTTGTGTCCATCCTCGAGGGATGAGAAAGCATAACAGTAATGAAGTAATAAATAAGAATTTGCCTAATCTTTTCATGTATAATGTGATGTTATTTTAATGAGTTGGCAAAGGTAAGGACATTCCTTGAAAGTTTTCACGCTAATTAAGGAAAAATTTCGATAATAGTTACTACCTTTGTCACACTAATAACTTTTAACTAAAATAAGTATCAATATGGCAACACCTCCGTTCCACTATCAGCACATGTTCCCGTTGGGACCTGATAAAACCGAGTATTATTTGCTGACTAAAGATTATGTGTCAGTAAGTGAGTTTGAAGGAAAACCTATCTTGAAGATTGAAAAAGAAGGTCTGACTGCTATGGCTAACGCTGCTTTCCGTGATGTTTCTTTCTTGCTTCGCCGTTCACACAATGAACAGGTTGCTAAGATTCTGAGTGATCCCGAAGCCAGTGATAACGATAAGTATGTAGCATTGACTTTCTTGCGTAATGCGGAAGTTTCAGCTAAAGGCAAATTACCTCTTTGTCAAGATACGGGTACTGCTATTATCCATGGTGAGAAAGGTCAGCAGGTATGGACCGGCTATTGTGATGAAGAAGCCCTTTCCTTGGGAGTTTATAAGACTTATACGGAAGAAAATCTTCGTTATTCTCAGAATGCTCCTTTGACTATGTACGATGAGGTGAACACCAAATGTAACCTGCCTGCACAAATTGATTTGGAAGCTACTGAAGGTATGGAATACAAGTTCCTTTGTGTGACTAAAGGTGGTGGTTCGGCGAACAAGACCTATTTATATCAGGAAACGAAAGCTGTATTGAATCCGGCTACATTGGTTCCTTTCCTTGTTGAAAAAATGAAGACTTTGGGTACGGCTGCTTGTCCTCCTTATCATATTGCATTTGTAATCGGTGGTACATCGGCAGAGAAGAACTTGCTGACTGTTAAGCTAGCTTCTACTCACTATTATGACGAGTTGCCTACTACCGGTAATGAATACGGGCGTGCTTTCCGCGATGTGGAACTGGAAAAACAAGTATTGGAAGAAGCTTATAAGATTGGCTTGGGTGCACAGTTTGGTGGTAAGTATATGGCTCACGATGTCCGCATCATCCGCTTGCCTCGTCACGGTGCTTCTTGTCCTATCGGTCTGGGCGTTTCCTGTTCTGCTGACCGTAATATAAAATGTAAGATCAATAAAGATGGTATCTGGATTGAAAAGATGGATGATAAACCGGGTGAGCTGATTCCGGCAGAACTCCGTGAAGCCGGTGAAGGCGATGTGGTTAAGATTGATTTGAACCAACCGATGGCGGATATCCTGAAAGAATTGACCAAGTATCCGGTAGCTACCCGTCTGTCATTGAACGGAACCATTATTGTAGGTCGCGATATCGCTCATGCTAAATTGAAAGAGCGTTTGGATCGTGGCGAAGATTTGCCGCAGTATATCAAAGATCATCCTATCTATTATGCCGGTCCGGCAAAGACTCCGGAAGGTATGGCTTGTGGTTCTATGGGCCCCACTACAGCAGGACGTATGGACCCGTATGTGGATTTGTTCCAGTCACATGGCGGTAGCATGATAATGTTGGCAAAAGGTAATCGTAGCCAGCAGGTAACGGATGCTTGTAAGAAGTATGGCGGTTTCTATCTGGGCTCTATTGGTGGTCCGGCTGCTATCCTTGCTCAGAATAATATCAAGAGCATTGAGTGTGTGGAATATCCGGAATTGGGTATGGAAGCTATCTGGAAAATTGAAGTGGAAGATTTCCCGGCATTCATCTTGGTGGACGATAAAGGTAATGACTTCTTCAAGCAGTTGAAGCCGCGTTGCCTTGGAAATTGTAAATAATTAAATTATTCCGTAATAATACTAATACAGCCTTCCTCCCTTTAAAGGCGAGGGGGCTGTTCTGTTTTTTATTTAATTGGTGTTATCCGTTACCTTAATAATATGATGAAAAAACTACGATTGTTGTTTGTGCTGTTATGGATGACAAGCAACTTATTTTCTTCTCCTGTTACAGGATTATTAGAGCGCATCGACAAAGGAGCTTCCTCCAAATTTATTATTGAACGTCAGAAATCGGAAACTGATTTTTTTGAACTCGATCAGAAAGGTGATAAAGTAATTATCCGGGGTAATGACTATGTAAATATTGCTACCGGATTGAATTGGTATTTGAAATATTATGCAGGCATACATCTTTCTTGGAATGGAATGACTGCAAAACTGCCTGCTGTTTTGCCCCCTGTGACTAAAAAGGAACGGCATGAAACGGATCTGCCCTATCGTTATGATCTGAATTATTGTACTTTCTCTTATTCCATGGCTTTTTGGGACTGGGAGCGTTGGGAAAAGGAGATAGATTGGATGGCGCTTCACGGTATCAATCTTTCCCTGGCATTGACAGGGACTGAGTCGGTTTGGAGAAATGTACTTCTAAAACTGGGATATACTAAGGATGAAATTAATGAATTTGTAGCCGGACCGGGTTTTACAGCTTGGTGGTTGATGAATAATCTGGAAGGGTGGGGAGGACCTAATCCTGAAAGTTGGTATACCCTGTCTCTTATACACATCTCCGAGCCCACGAGACATGCGCAGATCTCG
>ERZ1027256.633-NODE-633-length-12598-cov-4.041936_pt1 | contig 12598 bp, 9 predicted proteins | sample MGYA00519242_ERZ1027256 | MGnify/ENA primary metagenome ERZ1027256 (study PRJEB26926, sample SAMN06164394) | human gut metagenome | biome: ENVO:00009003; feature: ENVO:2100002; material: ENVO:00002003 | host: Homo sapiens | place: USA | collected 2012 ...
GAGATTGCAGCAATTCTATTTACTATCGTATTGTTTATTGCCTGCGTCGCATTGCTTGTGAATTCGTCTTACAATCCGTTTTTGTATTTTCGGTTTTAAGGAGGTGGCAAAGTGAAAAAGATAAAAATATTGTCGATTATTGTCTTTTGTGTTATACTGTTTGGGGGCGCAGTCATTACGGCGGTTTTACCGAAAAAAGCGTATTCCGATTTGGAAAATAGAAATTTGGAACAGAAACCGCAGCTTACCAAAGAGCAGTTTTTACAGGGAAAATATCAGGAAAAATACGAAGCTTATCTGAGCGACCAGTTTTTCCTGCGGGATCGATGGGTGGATCTGGCGGTGACCCTCCAAAAACAAATGGGAAAAAGGGATATCAACAATGTTTATCTGGGAAAAGAAGGTTATCTTTTAGAAAAAGACGACGAAAATGAGTATGATAAAGAGCAAGTGGAAGAAAATGTAAAAACGTTGTCTTCCTTTCTGAATGATATGTGTGAAATGTTTGGCGAGAAGCAGGTAAGCTGTCTGATGATTCCGTCGAAGACACTTGCACTTTCGAAATATTTGCCGGCATATTCGCAGGTTTCCGAGCATACCGAGGTGTTAGACGCATTGCGGAAATCTCTGTCACATCCGGAACGGATGATTTATCTGAAAGATGCTATGCAAAGCCACCAGAGTGAATATATCTATTATCGGACCGACCACCATTGGACGACGCTCGGTGCTTATTATGCGTACAAAGAATGGGCAGAAAAGAGCGGACAGGCAGCCGCGAAGCCAATTACGGAGTATACGCAGGAAACGGTATTCGATGATTTTTACGGAACAACGTATAATAAAGTACATGTAAATGTCCCAAAAGATCAGGTTACACTTTTTAAAAATGCATCGCAGGAGGCCGTTCACGTCAATATGGATGACGGCGATGTAGAAGCAGACACGTTGTATTTTCCCAAAGAAGCAAAAGAAGGATTTAACCGCTACAATGTATTTTTATCAAAGAATACCTTTCAGATAGAGATAACGACAAAGGCAAAAACCGGAAAAACACTGCTCCTGATCAAGGATTCCTTTGCCAATTGTTTTGTCCCGTTTTTGACAGAAAATTATGACCGAATTATCCTGATCGATTATCGTTATGGGAAACTTCCAATCGGCCAGATTCTTGACAAATACGAGGATATCACAGATGTGCTTGTGATGTTTAATACGGAAAAATTTATGCAGAATACAAAACTCGCCGGCCTTGCAAATGCAGAAAAAAAGAAGCAGACATTGGAAGAGTTTAATCCGGATGATTTTTTGGAATAAATAGAGAAAGGAAGAGAGCGATGCTGGAACCGGAAAAAGTACAATTATCGCCAATGCAAAAGACCTGGATCTTAGATCTTGATGGAACTATTGTGGTACATGATGGACCGTATATTCTTGGAAAAGACCAATTTCTTCCGGGAGCGGAAGAATTTCTTGCGAGCATTCCGCCGAATGATATCATTATCTTTCTGACGGCACGCGGCGAGTGGGAAAAACGTCACACGTTGCAGTTCTTGAAAGAAAACCATGTCCGCTATGACCATATTATTTTTGGAGCCGGGCAGGGCGAGCGAATCCTTATCAATGATAATAAGCCGGATGGACTTGTGACAGCGGTCGCCATCAATACGACGAGAGACCGGTTCTGCCGGACAAAATTTGAGACAGATCATGGACTGGGAACGATGTATGACTGAAAAGTTTTGAACAAATGCACGTTTTAGCATAAAAAAGTTTTGAACAAATGCATATTTTACGAAAAAAGGAGCATTATGGACAACATACAATTTGACATTGTCAATCAGGATTTGAATCCGACATTTCTCTTTTCTTGTCAGGTTGACCGGAAAGAGAGCGAAAATAATTATCATAAGCACGATTTTATTGAGATCGGAATTATACTAAAAGGGAAAGGTATTTATCATCTGAATGATGAATATGTGCCGGTCAAACAGGGAGATGTTCTGATCTTCAATCCGGGAATCGGCCACGAGAGCATTATCCGTGAAGGTGAAGAAGGCCGGCTGGAATATTTTGTCGGACTTACGGATGTATCGTTTTGCAATATGCGCGAAAATCAGATTGAGCTGAAGGACGGTAGCAATGTGCTGCATACTTCCGGGAAAATGAGGCGTGAAATTTTCCAACTTTGTGAGAAAATGGAAAAGGAAAATACTGAGAGAAAACCGGGAAGTTATTTTATGCTGAAGGCGTATTTAACACAGCTTCTGCTGCATATCGTGCGCGAAGAAATAGAACCCGTTCCAGCCATGAAAGGCCGTGAATTCGAGTCTACCGGAAAAAATTACGTCGCTGCTCAGATCGCAGATTATCTTGATGAACATTATGCGGAGAAGATTTCGCTGGATCAGATTGCAGAAAATATGTATCTGAGTCCGTATTATATTTCCAAGATATTTAAGTCGGAAATAGGAGAATCGCCGATTCATTACCTGATCCGCGTGCGACTGGAACATGCCAAAGAACTGCTGGAACAGAAGGAGGATTTTGGCGTCGCGGAGATCGCGGAAAAAGTGGGGTACGACGATGCGTATCATTTTAGTAAATTGTTTAAAAAGACATATGGGATGTCACCATTGAAGTATCGGAATAGAAAGGGGTAAGGGAAATTCCGGGGTTCATAGAACTATTCCGAAATTCCCCGCCCATACATTTCCCTTTTGCAGAATAATACATGTGAACGGACAAGAAAATCCATTTCTTTTCCGTTCGTTTTTTGTATACTATACAAAGACAGACGAAGGAGGTGGTTTTATGCCATTGAAATATCAGGTTCCGGATGATAAAAAAGTCCGTGTTATCGTGGACAGCGATGCGGCGTGCGAGGCGGATGATCCGTTTGCGATCGCACATGCGTTACTGTGCGATAAGTTTATTGTGAAGGCAATTTTTGCGGAACATTTTAACTGTGAAGGAAGTATGAAGCAGAGTTTTGAAGAGATTCAGAGAGTCGTGAAGGCGATGAAAAAAGAAGTTCCGGTTCTTGTGGGAGAAATTGGAAAATTGTCAGAAAAAGGAACCGGGGAGATTTCGGAGGCTTCGTCATTTTTGATCCGCGAGGCATTGCGGGAAGATGACAAACCGCTGTATGTTCTCTGCATTGGGGCGATTACGAATATTGCCTCGGCGATACAGGCGTGCCCGGACATTGTTCCGCATATGACGGTTGTGTGGATCGGGGGACAGAGCCACGAGCACAGCACCGGCGAAGTGCGGGAATTCAATGCAGGAAATGATATCGAAGCAGCGAATCTTGTGCTGGGAAGCGGGGTTCGGTTTTGGCAGATTCCAAACGATGTGTATGGCAGTATGCGCATCAGTCTCGCCGAGATTCAGATGCGGATCGCACCGTGTGGTGAGATTGGGAAGCATTTGTTTGAGCAAATGGAGACTTATAACCGGTCGGAGCGCGCCGGATGGACGCCAGGGGAGAGCTGGACATTGGGTGATTCGCCGGCGGTAGGTGTTGTCATGGATGAATTTTGCGGAAAATATCACGAGACGGAAGCGCCGGTCATCAACGAAGATACGACCAACCGTTTTGAGAGCGGAAGGCCGAAAATCCGCGTGTATACGTCGATTGATCCGCGTTTTATAGTAGAAGATTTTATCGCAAAATTGCAATGTTTTTATGGAGGAGAAGAATCATGAAAAAGATAGATGTAAATACAAATAAAGTAGTAAATTTTACCAATAATACATTTTCCTGTATTGGCACAGGGCGTATGGATCTGGCATTACATAAAGAATATCTGGATCAGCTTGCCCTTGTGCAAAAGGAGATTGGGTTTGATTATATCCGCGGGCATGGATTGTTTTGTAAAGATATGGCAATTTATCAGGAGCGCGAAGAGGCGGACGGAAGTATCGTCGAGGAGTATAATTTTACGTACCTTGATCAGGTGATGGATGCGTACCGGGATCTTAATCTGAAGCCGTTTATCGAGTTGGGATTTATGCCGGAAAAGATGGCAAGTGGCGAAGAAACCGTATTTTATTGGAAGGGAAATATCACGCCGCCGGCAGATTATGACAAATGGACCAGACTTGTGCAGAACACGCTTCGTCATTTGATCCGTCGTTATGGGGAAGAGGAAGTGTTGACATGGCCGATTGAAGTGTGGAATGAGCCGAACCTTGCGGTATTTTGGAAAAATGCGGACAAAGCGGAATATTTCCATCTTTATGAAGTCAGCGTGAAGGCGGTGAAAGAAGTCAATGCGTCGCTGCGTGTCGGAGGACCGGCAATCTGTGGTGTCGATGATGTGGCATGGCTGACCGATTTTCTTGAATTTGTCAAGGAAAAGAAACTGCCGCTAGACTTTGTGACGAGACATCATTATACCAGCGAAGTGCCGGAAAAATGCGGACATTACAGCTATGTTGCATTGCATCAGCCGGAAGAGGCATTTGAGGTGTTGGAAAAGTCCAGAGAAATTGTGGATAACTACGAAGAATTTGCCGGAAAAGAGATTCATATTACCGAGTTTAATACCTCGTATGTGCCAAATGCGCCGGTGCACGATACGTGTTACAATGCGGCTTATGTCGCGCACATGTTGTCAAGGCTGGGCGACTGCCATGCGTCGTATTCGTATTGGACGTTTGGCGACGTGTTTGAGGAATGGGGCGTGCCGTTTACGCCATTTCACGGAGGATTCGGTCTGGTTGCCAACGGCTGCATTCCGAAGCCGACATTTTGGACATTTGCTTTTTATAAGGGCTTGGACGGCGTCTGCATGCACCGCTCGGAGGAAATGCTCGTCGTAAAAAGAGAAGACGGTTCGTATTATGGCGTGGTCTGGAACCCGGATAATGACGGAAACGGCGGCACATTGGAACTTGACATTAATATTGATATGGTAGAAAATGGAAAATATTGTGCGGTGACAAGACTTGTGGATGAAACACATGGAAATCCGCTGAAAATCTGGCATGACCTCGGAGAGCCGGCGAATCCGACGCGCGGGGAAAATGCGCTGCTTCGCGAGGCAGCACATCCTTTTGTGGCGACGCGGCAGGTTGAGGCAGCAGAAGGTACGTTGACCCTGCCCGCCACATTGGAAAAAAATGGAATCCTTGCATTCGAACTGCGCCCGGTGGAATGCAATCAGGATGCGGGCTATGATTACGAGAAAGTGCTTTCACAGAAAGTGACTTCCCGATAGAGAGAAGAGACACTATGACACCATTAAAATGGTTTTCCGGATTTTTGAAAAAATACCGGCTGGCGATCGTGATCGGACTCGTGCTGATGACGGTCATTGTCGCCTGCGCGATTGTAAATCCGTACATTTCCGGAATGATCGTCGATGATGTGATTCAAGGAGGTGCGTACGACCTTTTGCCGAAACTGATCGGCATTATGCTCGCAGTGACGGCAGTGCGTGCGATCCTTCGTTATGCCACACAGATGATGTTTGAAACCTGTTCGCAGGGGGTGCTTTACCGCATGCGTGACGCGGTGTACCGCAAATTGCTGCAGGAAGATTTTGCCTTTTACAACCGCAACCGGACGGGGGATCTGATGAGCCGCCAGACCGGAGATATGGACGCAATCCGGCATTTTGTCGCCTTTGTCATTTACACGGTATATGAAAATATACTGATGTTTATTTTTGCGCTTGTGATGATATTTATGGTAAATGTGAAACTGGCATTGTGTATGATGGCGGTGTTGCCATTCTGCTTATTTACCACATATTTACAGTCAAAACATGTAAAGCCGAGATTTCACGAATGCCGCCAGAGTTTTTCCAGCCTCAATGCCTTTGTGCAGGAAAATATCAGCGGAAACCGCGTGGTAAAGGCATTTGCAAAAGAAGAATACGAGAAAGAAAAATTTGAAAAAGAAAACGATAAATATCGCGAGGCAGAGCTTGGCGCCGCATCGATCTGGTGTCGTTTTGTACCGATTTTTGAGCTGCTTTCCAATCTTTTGATGGTCGTACTTATTTTGTATGGCGGATACCAGGTGATCTGCGGCGAGATGACATTGGGAAATCTTGTCACAGTCAACGGGTATCTGTGGATGCTCTCCAATCCGCTTCGTTTCGCGGGTTGGTGGGTTAATGACGTACAGCGTTTTATCACATCGGTGGAAAAAATCTACGACACGTATTCCAAAGAACCTGACGTTAAGAAGCCGAAAAAGGGCATTAAGCGCAAGGAAATGCAGGGAAATATCGAGTTCCGCAACGTTTCTTATGAAGTGGAAGGCGAGGACATTATCCACAATATCAGTTTTTCGGTGGAAAAAGGCCAGACCGTAGGGATCCTTGGTTCCACAGGAGCCGGAAAATCGACGATCATGAACCTTCTTTGTCGTTTTTACGATGTGACGGAAGGAGAAGTTCTGGTCGATGGAATTGATGTAAAAAATTGGGATTTGCATGATCTGCGCGACAATATCGGTATGGCGATGCAGGATGTCTTTTTGTTTTCCGATACGATTGAGGGAAATATTGCCTACGGAAAGCCGGACTGCACTTTTGAAGAGGTCAAAGAGGCAGCGGTTATGTCGGATGCGAATTTGTTTATCAAGGCGATGCCGGACGGCTATCAAACGATTGTTGGCGAGCGCGGAGTAGGACTGAGCGGCGGTCAGAAGCAGCGTATTTCTCTTGCGAGAGCGCTTTTGAAAAAGCCATCCATTCTGATCCTCGATGATACGACTTCTGCCGTCGATATGGAGACGGAAAGTTATATTCAGGAACAGCTGAAAAAACTTGGCAGAAAACATACCGTGTTTGTCATTGCTTACCGCATTTCTTCGATTAAAGATGCCGATGTGATCTTTGTTATGGACGAAGGGCGGATCGTCGAGCGCGGTAATCACGAGAGCCTTTTGAAGCAGAATGGCTATTATGCAACCGTTTACAAACATCAAAATGGAATGGAGGGATAAAAAATGGCGAAGCGAAATACGTTTTCCGAGGATGAAATTTACGATGAAAAATTTGATATCAATCAGGTAAAGCGCCTGTTTCATTATGTGAAACCTTATCGCACCCAGATTGCGCTGATTGCCATATTGATGCTAAGTTCCTCCGGACTTTCGATGTTGATTCCGACATTTTTTATGAAAGTGATGGACGACTGTATACCGATGGGAATGGCTGGAATGAAGCCGATTTTAGGTTACGTTGCGGCAATCCTTCTGATAACGGTGTACGGCATGATCAGCTTAAAACTGAAAATCCGTTATATGAGCCGTATCGGGCAGAATATCGTGCATGAGATACGAAGCGATATTTTTAATCATTTACAGGAATTACCATTTTCGTATTACGATGAAAGACCGCATGGAAAAATCCAGGTTCGAGTGGTAAATTATGTAAATAACCTGAGTGATCTGCTGTCAAATGGTATCATCAATACGATTACGGATCTCTGCAACTTGTTTTTTATCGTAGGTTTTATGATTGCAATCAATGGGAAACTTACGCTGCTTTGTATGTGCGGACTGCCGGTGCTTGTGTTTGTTGTGGTGTTAATTAAGCGCAAACAGCATAAATCCTGGCAGATCCAGTCCAATAAGCAGTCCAACCTGAATGCCTACATCGCCGAGAGTATCAATGGTGTGCGCGTGACGCAGTCGTTTGTACGAGAAGAGGAAAATATTGACATTTTTAATGGGCTGTCACGAAGTTATCGAAAAGCGTGGATGCGCGCAGTACGTTACAATTTCCTGATGTCGCCGATGGTGGATATTATTTCCAATATCACGACAGCGTTTATCTACGTACTTGGAATCCAATGGATGTTTCAGCCGGATTCCGGTATTACGGTCGGTGTGTTGGTAGCATTTACCGCATATATCAGCCGCTTCTGGAACCCGATCAATACGCTGGCATCTTTTTACAATTCGCTCCTCACGGCGATTTCGTATCTGGAGAGAATTTTTGAGACAATTGATGAGCCGGTCGATGTCAAAGACCGTGAAGACGCGGTCCCGATGCCTCCGATCCGTGGAGAAGTCGAGTTTCAGGATGTTACTTTTAGTTACGAACCGGGAGTCGAGATTCTTCAGCATGTAAATCTGAAGGCGGAGCCGGGAAAATGTATCGCGATCGTCGGACCGACAGGAGCCGGAAAGTCGACGATTGTGAATCTTATCAGTCGTTTTTACGATGTGGACAGCGGAAAAGTGCTGATCGATGGCATCGACATCAGCGGCGTGACCTTGAAAAGTCTTCGAAGCCAGATGGGAATTATGATGCAGGATAGTTTTATCTTTTCCGGAACCATTATGGACAATATCCGCTATGGCAATCAGGACGCAACGGATGAGGAAGTGATCGAGGCGGCGAAAGTGGTCTGCGCGCATGATTTTATCATGGAAATGGAAAATGGTTACCAGACGGCCGTAAATGAACGGGGAAGCCGTCTTTCCGCCGGACAGCGCCAGTTGATCTCCTTTGCGAGAGCACTTCTTGCGTGTCCGAATATTCTCATCATGGATGAGGCGACATCGAGCATCGATACCGAGACGGAAATCCTTCTGCAAAAAGGCCTAAACCGCCTCCTGGAAGGAAGAACTTCGTTTATTATCGCGCATCGTCTTTCGACGATTAAAAATGCGGACGAAATTTTGTACGTCGACAAAGGCGGCATCGTGGAACGTGGAAATCACGAGGAACTGATGGCGAAACGGGGCGAATATTACCGCCTGCAGATGGCGCAGAAGAGTTGAGACTGTGTTTTGGGGGCTTTTAGTGTTTATTTTGGCGACGGCAGATGGCAGGAAGGGAGAAGGACTGTCGGCGGCGTGTGGTCTGTCGGGTCAAGTATGGCGAGTGAGTCAAGGGAATTGTTGGCGGATGTGGTCTGTCGGGTCAAGTATGGCGAGTGGGTCAAGAGGCCTGTTGGCGGAGTGTGGTCTGTCGGGACAAGTATGGCGAGTGGGTCAAAGGAATTGTCGGCAGAGTTTGGTCTGTCGGGGCGAAAAGGGCGAGTGGGTCAAGAGGCCTGTCGGCGGGTTTGGTCTGTCGGGTCAAGTATGGCGAGTGGGTCAAGAGAATTGTTGGCGGAGTGTGGTCTGTCGGGTCAAGTATGGCGAGTGAGTCAAGAGGCCTGTCGGTGGGTGTGGTCTGTCGGGGCGAAAATGTTGCGTGGGTCAAAGGGACTGTCGCTAGAGTGTGGTCTGTCGGCGTGAAAAGGGCGAGTGAACCAAAGAAACCACACATATCGTATGCCTCAAACGTCGCAAATTGCCACTCAGATCAAAATTGCCAAAACCCTCAAAACATGATACACTTACTTTAAGAAAATGCAACGAACAGAAAGGAAGCAAAGACACAATGACAGGATATCAGATTTTATGGCTGTTTTTATGCTACTCCTTCGCCGGATGGATATTGGAGACTGTGGTGGCGACATTGCGGCAGCGGCGCATCACGAACCGCGGTTTGATCAATGGCCCATTTTGTATCATTTACGGAATCAGCGCGGTGTTGATTACGATTACCGTGCAGGAATTGACTGGAGTAGCCTTATTTTTGTTCTCAGCGGTCTATGCTACAGTGGTAGAATGGACTGCCGGACATTTGATTGAAAAAATATATCATGAACGATGGTGGAATTATTCGGATGTAAAATGGAATCTTGGAGGTTACGTTTGCCTTCCTGCATCCATTTTGTGGGGGGCTCTCGGTTTTTTCGCGGTAACAGTAGGAAACCGGCTGCTGCTTGATTTGTTTCGAGTGTGTCCGCTTGTGGTGATGCACGTGATCCTTTGGGTGATCGCCGGTCTGCTTTTGGCGGATGTACTTTTCTCGCTGATTCCAATTTTTTACAATGGCGAAGGCGTCGAGCTTGTCAAAGAGGCTGATGGAAAATTTACGGAAATGAGCAAACGTCTGCGCCATTGGATTGCCATGCGCATGACCAAACGTATTCGCAAAGCGTATCCCAAATCTGAAAAAATAGAAAAGGTTGAAAAGCGGACGGACGTATTTGCGTATGGCTGCGGATTTTATAAAGTTGTTTTATTGTTTTTTATCGGTTCCTTTTTGGGAGACATTGTGGAGACAATTTTCTGTCGCCTGAAAGCTGGTGTGTGGATGAGCCGAAGCAGTGTCGTCTGGGGACCATTCAGCATCGTATGGGGACTTGCCATCGCAGTGATTACGGCAATGTTTGTCCGCTACAAAGACCGAAGCGACGGATTTCTCTTTACACTTGGTGTATTTCTCGGGGGTGCGTATGAATATCTTTGCAGCGTATTTACAGAAATTGTATTCGGCAAGGTGTTCTGGGACTATAGCAATATGCCGTTTAACCTTGGCGGTCGTATAAATCTGCTGTACTGCCTGTTTTGGGGCATTGCTTCCGTAGTCTGGTTTAAAATTATTTATGTGCGGATTTCCGCTGCCATTGAAAAAATTCCGATTAAGCTCGGAAAGGCCGTGACGTGGGTACTTATCGTATTTATGTGCGTCAATGTGACTGTAACCTGTATGGCACTTGTCCGTCACGATCAAAGGGCGCACGGAATCCCGGCACAAAGCGGTTGGCAGCAGTCGATGGATGAGCATTTTGATGATGCCCGGATGGAGAGAATCTATCCCGATGCTCAGCAGACGGATTAAAAAAAGGTAACGATTCAGGATCAAAAAAATTATTTTCCCTCTTGCATTTATCGAACATATGTGCTATACTAACACAAAACAAACGTTCGATAGTGCAAGGGGGCTTTTTTATGGATCTGTTGGCAGATGTTTTTCAAAAACTGGAGATTTTAGCGGATGCAGCGAAGTATGATGTTGCCTGTACTTCGAGCGGGTCAAGTCGAAAAGGAAAAAAGGGGATGATGGGAAATGCAGTTGCCGGGGGAATCTGCCATTGTTTTGCGGCGGATGGAAGATGTATTTCCCTGCTCAAAATTTTACAGACAAATGAGTGCGTTTATGACTGCAAATACTGCCAGAATCGCTGCTCCAATGATATCCCGCGGGCATCCTTTACGCCGGAAGAAATTGCAGAACTTACGATTTCTTTTTATCGGAGAAATTATATCGAAGGTTTGTTTTTAAGTTCCGGGATACAGAAAAATCCCGATTATACGATGGAGCAGATGTATCAGGTGGTATATCTGCTGCGAAAAAAATATAAATTTAACGGCTATATTCATGTGAAGGCGATTCCGGGGGCAGATCCGCTTTTGATCGAAAAAACAGGATGGCTTGTGGACCGTATGAGTGCAAATCTCGAACTTCCTACAGCAGATGGGTTAAAGATGCTTGCACCGCAGAAATCGCGGAAAAAGATTTTGACACCACTCCGTCAGATTCAGGTGGGACGGCAGGAAAATGCACTTATGCTAAGCGATGGAAGAAAGTCTGCGATGACCGCACTTCCGGATAAGATGCGAAAAGATTTTGCATTGCAGGAGGTAAAAAAAAGGAGTACGTTTGTGCCGGCGGGGCAGAGTACACAGATGATCGTGGGGGCGACCGAGGAAAGCGATTATGAGATTGTTCATGTGGCGGAAGCGTTGTATAAAAATTTTGATCTGAAAAGGGTATTTTACTCGGCTTTTGTAAATACGACAGGGGATCCCCTGCTTCCGTTAAGCAAAGAAGGACCGCCGCTTTTGCGGGAACACCGGTTGTATCAGGCAGATTTTCTGCTTCGATTTTATCAGTTTAAGGCAGATGAGATTATTACCGAAGAAAATCCGTTTTTGAATGTGCAGGTAGATCCAAAATGTAATTGGGCATTGAACCATCTTGAATATTTCCCGGTAGAAGTGCAGACGGCGGATTATCATACCTTGCTCCGTATTCCGGGAGTCGGGGTAAAGTCGGCACGGCGCATTATGGCAGCGAGGCGGCTTGGGAAACTGGATTACACTTCTCTTAAGAAATTTGGTGTTGTTTTAAAGCGGGCGATGTACTTTGTTACATGCGGGGGTAAAACCATGGTTCCTCTGCGGATGAATGAGCGCTTTATTCTCACGAATCTTCTTGGTTTGCGGGAACGCCTTCCGGCAGCAGTTACCGGGGAAGACCGCTATGAGCAGCTCTCTCTTTTGGATATTTATCCACAGGGAGAGGTGGAAGTTATGGGGCAGCAAAGGAGGAGCAGCTGATGGAAGAAGTATCCGAATTTCGCGGCAGATATGTATATTTGTGTGAAGACAGCACCGAAGGGATTTTTACTGCGGTTTATGATGCTTTTGCAGAAGGACATCGAAAAGAAGACACCGCTCTCTGTCTAAAAGAAAGTACATATACGACAGAACTTTTTACGACGTATATACCGGTTGAGACAGACATGGAAAAAGCGGCGAAAGTTGCCCGCACGATGCAGAAAAAAGTGTCGTGGCAGGTTTATGATGCCTTACAGATGGCGTCCCTTTCCTATATACCGGAAAAAGCAGATGTCATCTATCGCGTTATCATTCTTGCGCTGCAAATGGGAAATCAAGTGCTGGACCACCTGACAGATCCGAATGTTGCACTGCTGTTTAAAATGGAAAGAAATGCCAATAATGAGATCCTGCATGAACAGGGATTCTTACGATTTGAAGAAT
>ERZ1027256.647-NODE-647-length-12311-cov-6.169305_pt1 | contig 12311 bp, 10 predicted proteins | sample MGYA00519242_ERZ1027256 | MGnify/ENA primary metagenome ERZ1027256 (study PRJEB26926, sample SAMN06164394) | human gut metagenome | biome: ENVO:00009003; feature: ENVO:2100002; material: ENVO:00002003 | host: Homo sapiens | place: USA | collected 2012 ...
GAGATCTGCGCATGTCTCGTGGGCTCGGAGATGTGTATAAGAGACAGGCATACAGATTGTTCTGCACATTGTCGCCGGATTTATCGCGAATCCCCTCTATAAGCGCAGCGTAGTGGCAAAGGTCAAGAAGCTTCGCTCGGAGTTCCCCGATGATCGCGCATTTGAGGCGGCGACGATGAGAAAGGGCGGAACATCGATTTTACTTGCTTTTACAGGCTATATAGGTTATTATATAGTATACAATCTGCTGTTGTATTTAGTAGAGATGCTTATAAAATAAAAGAAAGGTTTGGTGCAAAATGAAAGTCAAAAAGGCTATTATTCCTGCGGCAGGTCTCGGCACAAGAGTTCTCCCCGCATCCAAGGCAGTTCCGAAGGAGATGCTCAACATAGTCGACAAGCCGGCTATCCAGTATCTCGTTGAAGAGGCTGTTGCGGCGGGCATCGAGGATATACTCATCATAACCAACCGAGGCAAGGGCGTTATCGAGGATCACTTCGACCATTCTTTCGAGCTTGAGGCAAATCTTGCCGGCAAGAAGAACAAAGAGAAGATCTACGAAGAGGTCAAGGCAGTCGCAAACCTTGCAAACATATATTTCATCCGCCAGAAGGAGACAAAGGGCCTCGGCCATGCTATCCTCTGCGGCAAGAGCTTCGTCGGCAACGAGCCGTTCGCGGTTCTTTACGGCGACGATGTAACCGTCAGCGACGACCCGGTAACCGCGCAGCTTTGCAGAGCTTATGAGAAGTACGGCAAGGGCGTTGTCGGTGTCAAGGAAGTTCCCGACGAGCTCATTTCGATGTACTGCTCGCTCGACGTCACTCCTCTTGAGGGACGCGCAATGAGCTGCCACAAGATCATCGAGAAGCCCACCCCCGAGCAGGTCATGTCAAACTATGCTATCCTCGGCAGAGTCGTTCTCCCGCCCGAGGTGTTCGGTATGCTCGAAAAGGGACTGACTACTGTTAAGCCCGGCGAGGAGCTTTATTTGACCGACGTTATGAGCGAGCTCGGCGCAAGAGGCGATCTCGTTGCTTATGATTTCGACGGAATCCGTTATGACATGGGCAACAAGCTCGGCATCATGAAGGCAAACTGCGAAGTTGCCCTCAAGCATCCCGAAATCGGCGAGAGCTTCAAGGCTTATCTCAAAGAGCTCGTCAAGACCCTCGACTGATAAACAACAGCACAACAAAGTTAAGGAGCGCATATGCGCTCCTTTTTTGATGGGTGGGGTTGCGTTATTGCATATATCATCAATCGGCAAGCATGCAATATTGCAAATCAACACAATCACGCGTGGCGGATATCATTTGCCCGGCGAATTTTGAACAATTCTATTGACGCGTGCTTTGCAGGGACAGCTCTTGCGGTTGTCCGCGGCATATCCAACATTTATAAGCAAAATCCCGCCTACGGAAAAACCGCAGACAGGATTTTTTTGCTTTGAATACGGGTTTATATTATTCTCTTCTTCCAAATTTCACCGTCGCGCTCATAGAAAAATTCGGTCAGCGACGGGTTTTCCATGACATGAACCATGTCGATGAAATCCTGCGAGAGCTTATACTGCGTCAGCTCGTCGCGCTCGATCCAGAATACTCTGCCTTCGTCGGAGTCTTTGAGCTCGCCGCTGAAGCGGTCGGCGCGGAAAAACAGCACTATGTACCGCGTGCCGTCGTCGCGGATAAAATCTTTGATTCCGCATACCGTCGGGCGGAAGATATCAAGTCCCGTCTCCTCTTTGACCTCGCGGCGCACGGCGTCGGTGAACGCCTCGCCTTGTTCGACATGACCGCCGGGAAAGGTTACGCCCGGCCAGTCCTTGTTCACTCTGTCCTGCACGAGTATCTTCGTGCCGTCGCAGATCATGCACATCACGGTAAGCTCTGTCTTTTCGGTGTTTCCCATTGTGTTGCCCTCACTTTCTCTCGTCTTCGACAAAGCTGTTTTCTATAGTCATAACGGCGTAGTAATTCTCGCCGATCTCGGTCGATATTTTGTCGCTTATCAGCTCTTTTATCTGCCCTTTCGTGAACGGATATTTGTGCGGCACGACGAGGTCGAAAATAAGGTTGGTGTGCGTAGGACCTTCCACCATTCTGAAGTCGTGCATCGTGAATCTCGGGTCAACTTCCTTTATCAGCTCGCCGACCTTTTCGCGCAGGGCGTTTATATGTTCGTCATCAACGACTATCGGATCCATATGCAGGACAATGTTTATGGCGAATTTCTTCTTTATGTCGCGCTCGATGCGGTCTATGGTGTCGTGGCACGCCATTATATCGCAGTCGGACGGCACTTCGACATGGGCGGAGGCGAACATTCTGCCCGGTCCGTAGTCATGAACCATGAGGTCGTGGACGCCGATAACGCCCTCGTATGAGAGAATGTCGCTCTCAATTTCATGCACCATCTCCGGCGAAGCGGGCGCGCCGAGCAGTTCGTTCATCGTGTCCTTGAATATGCCTATTCCGGTCGCGATGATAAACAGGGCTACTACTATTCCCATGTATCCGTCGAGCGGCACAGAGGTAAATTTCGAGAGAATAAGGGCTATCATAGATACAGTCGTCGCCGCGGTGTCGCTGACGCTGTCCATAACGACCGCTCCGACGGCGGTCGAGTTTATCCTTTTGCCGATATTTCTGTTAAAAATCGCCATCCATATTTTGACTCCGATCGAGGCGATGAGCACTATGAGTGCAGTCATGCTGAACTGGAGCGGCTCGGGGTGAAGAATTTTATCTACCGACGAGCGGATCAGCTCGCCGCCCATGAGCAGGATAATAAACGAGACTATCAGCGCGCAGACATATTCTATTCTGCCGTGACCAAACGGGTGCTCATCGTCGGCGGGTTTATTTGCCAGACGGAAGCTGACGAGCGTGACGGCGGACGAGCCAGCGTCCGAGAGGTTGTTCGCGGCGTCCGCCGTTATGGCTATACTGCCCGTTACCGAGCCGACAATGAACTTTGCGGCGGTCAGCAGAATGTTGCACAGTATGCCGACGATGCCGCTGAGTGTGCCGTAGCGCGAGCGCACGGCAGGGTCGTCGGTTTTTTCGCTGTCCTTGATAAAGAGTTTTATCAGAAGCTTTGTCATGATAACCTCCGGGGGGTAGTTGTGGGTCAGTTTCGCTTCGAAAACGTATGCGGTAATACGCAACTTGTAGGGTGCGTCACAGCCAACTTTGAAAGTGGATTTTATTTAGGCTCCCCTGTAGGGGAGCTGTCGCGAAGCGACTGAGGGGTTTGTTTGCTAACGCTCAAAGTAATAAGTAAAAGTGAATAACGAAAAAGTATGCGATATGGGCGGATATTATCTGCCTGCGAAGTTTGTACAAATTTATTGACGCGCACTTCGTAGGGACAGCCATTGCGGCTGTCCGCCTATCTAAAGGAGTTTTCAAACACTGCGGCGCGGCCATGGAAAGCCATGCCATCACCGACGGTGGGCGAGCAAACTTTTATTTTGCTGAAAAACTCTGCTCGATTACAGCCTTGCGCCGCTTGTATGCAGGAAAAACTCCGCATTTTAGTTTTCCGCAGGAACGCCGTGCCCCTGCGGAATGATTTTTTGATTCTGTTTTTTTACATTCTCTCCGGTACGCTTATCTTGAGCAGGGTCAGGATGTTCTTGAGAACTTCCTTGACGCACAGGCACAGATATATTCTCGCCGCACTCAAGTTCTTGTCGTCACAGTTGACGCGACAGGCGTTGTAGAACTTGTGGAAGAGGGTCGCGAGGTCGATGCAGTAGCGCGTAATGCGCGCGGGATCGTAGTTTTTGGCGGAGAGAGCGATCTCGTCGGTGAGCGACGCTAAGTGCCTGATTATCTCGCGCTCCTCGGGTGCGGTGAGCAGGTCGAGCTGCTCGGGCGTGCATTCGGGGATGTCACAGCCCTGCTCCTCTAGCTTTCTCAGAATGCTGCAAATTCTCGCGTGGGCGTACTGGCAATAGTAAACCGGGTTCTGCGAATTCTCGGCGACGGCGAGATCGAGGTCGAACTCCATCTGCGTTGCGGGCTCGCGGAGATTGAAGAAGAAACGCACCGCGTCTATCGGTATCTCTTCGAGCAGGTCGACGAGCGTTATCGCCTTGCCGGTACGCTTGGACATACGCACGACTTCGCCGTTTCTCGTCAGGCGCACGAGCTGCATGAGGATTATGTCGAGCTTGTCGCCGTCGAGACCTATCGCGTCAAGTGCGCCCTTCATTCTGGCGACATGGCCGTGGTGGTCTGCACCCCAGACATCTATCGCCCTGTCAAACTTTCTGACAGCGAGCTTGTTGCGGTGATATGCGATATCCGCCGCGAAATAGGTCGGGTTGCCGTTCTGGCGGATAAGAACATCGTCCTTGAGACCGAGCTTGTCGATCTCCTCCTGCGTTTTGCCCTGGGCGAGCAGGCGCTTTGTCTGAACCTCGATGTTCTTGTACCACAGCGCGCCGTCAAGCTCGTAGGTGAGTCCCTTTTCTTTGAGCAGCTCTATTGTGTCGCGGAGCTCCGTGCCGTTGTGCAGGGTGCTCTCCTTGAACCATGTGTCGTATTCTATTCTGTATTTTGAAAGTATCTCGTGCATCGAGTCGATGTTCTTCGGCAGCGCGAAATCGACGAGCGCCTTGCGGCGGACTTCCTCGCTCTCGGAGATATATTTGTCGCCGTAGACATCGGCAAATTCCCTGGCGCGCACGGCTATGTCCTCTCCGTGGTAGCTGTCCTCGGGCAGCTCGGGCGCGTCGGCGCCTTTGTATATCTGCTGATAGCGGATATCGAGCGAGAGGGCGAATTTATCGATCTGATTGCCGGCGTCGTTGATATAGAATTCGCGGCTGACATTGTAGCCCGCAAAGTCCATGACCGCCGCGAGGCAGTCACCCAGAGCGCCGCCGCGGGCGTTGCCCATGTGCATCGGACCCGTCGGATTGGCGGAGACGAACTCAATATTTACCTTTTCGCCCTTGCCGAAGTCGGAGCGGCCGTAGTCGCTGCCCTTCTTGCGGATATCCATGAGAATCTCCGAATAGAAGCGGTCGGCGAGACGGAAGTTTATGAATCCGGGACCCGCCGCCTCGCAGGATGAGAATGCGGTGCCCTCGAGGTCAATGTTCTTTGTTATAGCCGCGGCTATCATAGCGGGCGCGCGTCTGAAAGCTCTCGCCCACGCCATGGCGGCGTTTGTGGAGTAGTCGCCGTTCTTTCTGTCCGCCGGGATTTCGACCTTGAAATCCGTGAGCTCGGCTTCGGGCAGCTCACCTGCCGTCATCGCCTTTTTCGCGGCGTCCCTGACAAGCTCGCAGAGCTTATCCTCGACCTGTTTTACAAGCACTGACATAAAATTTATCCATCCTTTCGTGTAACCGCAGTTTCTGCGGGCAAACCGTCATTTTTACTGTCCGCTGACCGTTATCTTCAGCTCGTTCGACGCGGCGAGATCCGCGTTGACATCGATAGTGTAGTTGAGCAGCAGCTCGCCGCCCTCCTCCGTCACGGACGACTCGACCTTTTTGGCGAATATGCCGAGGAGCATATCGCCGAAGGGGGTCGCATAATGGCAGACATGGCGCCTGCCGCGCTCCATGACCATCTGTGTAGTATATGCACCGTTTCTCGTCATTGTGACGAGTCCGCCGTCCTCGATGAGCAGGGTGGTCACGCAGCCCTCCATCTCGGCGGCAGGCTCTTCATATGAGAGCTCGTAGCCGTTTTCAAGCAGGCGCAGAATGCCCTGCGTGCTCGTCTGCGACGAGTAGCTGTCCTCCGGCCCGGAGTGGCTGTCCTCAATGTTTATAAACACCTTTTTTTCCATCGGAAAAGTCCTTTTCTTTCTTGCTCTGAGGCTATGAAAAACCTCGTTCTTTTGATTTTTTATAATACCACAGTTATACGCCTTTCGTCAACCCGTTTTATTTGAAAACGGGCGCAGTATTTTTCTGTTAGAGCATTGCAAACGCGCCGACATTATGATATATTATATTAGTATATATAATATATACTCTGTGCGGAGTATATAACAGCTTGTCGGTAAACCTGTTTTTGGTTTCTCGGGAATCAAAGCCTCCCTTGTGCAAAGGGAGGTGGCGCGGAGCGCCGGAGGTATTGTTTTGAACTTTCATTACAACAACCCCTCAGCCACGGCTTCGCCGTGACAGCTCCCCTTACACAGGGGAGCCTTGAGACCCCGTGCAACGGCAGACTTTTTCGGCGGACTGATATATACTCTGTGTAGAGTATTTTTTAAGGAGAACAGTTATGATCGATATCCGTATAGCGATGAACGACATCTACAAGAACCTCGAGCCGACCCTCACGAAGTGCGGCTTCAGAATCACCACTCCCGCAGATATCTCCGACGGTATCCCCGTCTCCGTCACGAGCGGACGCGCCGTTATGGATTTTTCCGGCGACAACAAGGCTCTGCGCATCGAGCACTACGACAACAAGATAGCCCTGCTCTGGGCGCAGAAAGAGGGTGCGAACGAGACCGACTTCGCGAAGATAGCCCATTCTCTGCTCGACGTTGAGACCGCCGACGACAAGGACATCAAGTTTATCTCGGACGAGTATGCCGAGCTTATCGAAGAGAGCTTCGGCAAGAACGGCACAGCCGATAAGAAAAAAGTGAAGCTCCCCACACCCGTGTCTAAAGCTGCGGCGAAGAGCGGCGAGGCGTGCTATGACGCGAACACTTTCGCAAACCGCCTGAGCGTTATCTATCCCGAGCTGCGCGACGAATACAGAAAGAATATTGAGACCTACGGCGAGTTCCTGCCCGAGGATTTCTTCAAGAATCACGCCGCTCCCGTGGTTATCAAGGTCATAAAAGAGAACGACCCGCAGAAGATGAGGAAGCTCTTCAATCTCCTCAACGAGATTTATGACGACGGCACGAACGAGATTCAGAGCATCATAGCCGTCACCGTCCTCGGCGAGCTCAACAACGATCAGGATCTGCTCGCAAACTGCGTTGATTACATGAGCGCGGACATGATCTCTCCCGTTGTCCAGGTCAACAAGTATCTCGCGAAGTCCAAGAGCGCGAGAATGAGGCTCGAAAATCCGCCGAAGTACAAGCCCAAGAAAGCGAAGAAGAAAAAGAACATGTTCTCCACCCTGACGAATCAGTAATTCGTTTTTTATAGCTTTGGAGAAGGAGGATGAAAGCTTTGGATAACAATGAGAACAACGAGATCCTTGAAGAGAACGCCGAGAATCAGGACGAGCTCGTGCTCGACGAAGACATTGAGCTTGACAAGGATATGAACACCAAGGTCACCGAGGAATACGACGCGAGCCAGATTCAGGTTCTTGAGGGACTTGAGGCGGTCCGCAAGCGCCCCGGTATGTACATCGGCTCGACGGGTCCGCGCGGTCTGCACCACCTTGTGTATGAGATAGTCGACAACTCCATAGACGAAGCTCTCGCGGGCTTCTGCACGAATATCGATGTTGAGATACTCCCGGGCAATGTTATCAGCGTCAAGGATAACGGACGCGGCATCCCCGTGGGCATGAACGAAAAGATGGGCATCTCCACCGTGACGGTCGTCCTGACCGTCCTGCACGCCGGCGGTAAGTTCGGCGGCAACGGCTACAAGGTCTCCGGCGGTCTGCACGGCGTCGGTTCATCCGTCGTCAACGCCCTGTCCGAGTGGCTCGAAGTTGAAGTTGCGCAGAACGGCCATGTCTATCAGCAGCGCTTCTCGAACGGCGGTCACCCCGACTATGACCTTAAGGAGATAGGCACATCGTCGGCGACCGGCACGACCATACGCTTCAAGCCCGATCCCGAGATATTCCGCGAGACCACGGTCTATGATTTCGAGACCCTTGAAAGACACCTGCGCGAGTCCGCGTTCCTCAATGCGGGACTGTGCATAACCCTTGCGGACAGGCGCGACCCCGATAATATCATCGAGCGCACTTATTGCTACGAGGGCGGACTTTCGAGCTTCGTCGATTATCTGACCACAAGCCGCGGTCAGACTCCCCTGCATGAAAAGCCGATCCATTTCTCCGCCATGCACGGCGACAGAAGTGCGGAGATCGCCATGCAGTATACAGACAGCTACAACGAGACAATGCTCTCGTTTGCAAACAACGTCCACACCGTTGACGGCGGTACTCATGAGACCGGCTTCAAGACCGCTCTGACCCGCGTTTTCAACGACTACGGACGCAAATATTCCATTCTCAAAGACGGCGACAAGAAGCTCTCGGGCGACGATGTCCGCGAGGGACTGACTGCCGTTATCAGCGTCAAACTCACCGAGGCTCAGTTCGAGGGACAGACAAAGGGCAAGCTCGGCAACACCGATATAACCCAGCTCGTCTCGACAACGGTCTATGAGAAGCTGATGACCTATTTTGAAGAGAATCCCGCAGTCGCAAAGGCGATATTCTCGAAGGCTCTCGACGCCTCGCGCGCGAGAGAGGCGGCGAGAAAGGCGCGCGAGCTGGCTCGCCGCAAATCTGTTCTCGATTCAAACTCCCTGCCCGGCAAGCTTGCCGACTGCACCGAGCGCGACGCAGAGCGCACAGAGCTCTACATCGTCGAGGGAGATTCCGCAGGCGGCTCCGCAAAAGAGGGACGCGACAGACGCTTCCAGGCGATTCTTCCCCTCTGGGGCAAGATGCTCAACGTCGAAAAGGCGAGACTCGACAGAGTTATCGGCAACGAGAAGCTCATGCCTATTGTCATCGCCCTCGGCACCGGAATCGGCGACGAGTTTGATATAACAAAGCTTCGCTACAACAAGATAGTTATCATGGCGGATGCCGATGTCGACGGCGCGCATATCAGAACGCTGCTGCTGACCTTCTTCTTCCGCTATATGCGCCCGCTTATCGAGCAGGGTCATGTCTATCTCGCTCAGCCCCCGCTGTTCAAAGTCAGCAAGGGCAAGAAGATAAGATACGCTTTCTCCGACGAGGAGCGCGATCAGTTCATGGCGGAGTTCGGCGGCTCGGGCAGCTGCGATATCCAGAGATACAAAGGTCTCGGCGAGATGGATGCCGAGCAGCTCTGGGAGACGACAATGGATCCCGACTTCCGCACGATGCTGCGCGTCAATATCGAAGACGCGATGCTCGCGGACGAGACTTTCTCCATTCTTATGGGCGACAAGGTCGAGCCGCGCCGCGAGTTTATCGAAACCAATGCAAAATACGTCCAGAACCTGGATATATAACGGAAAGGAGTAGATCTCTGTGAGCTTTGACGAAGCATATAACGAACAAAAAATAATCAATGTCGAGATCAATAGAGAAGTGCGTAAATCCTTTCTGGATTACTCCATGTCGGTCATCACCTCGCGTGCTCTGCCCGATGTGCGCGACGGTCTGAAGCCCGTCCACAGACGCATACTTTACACCATGTACGAAAACGGCCTCTATCCCGACAAGCCGTACCGAAAATGCGCGGACACGGTCGGTTCGGTGCTCGGCCGCTACCATCCTCACGGCGACGCCTCCGTCTATGACGCCATGGTGCGTTTGGCGCAGGACTTCTCCATGAGATATACGCTCGTTGACGGCCACGGCAACTTCGGTTCCGTCGACGGCGACCCGCCCGCCGCCTACCGTTACACCGAGTCAAAGCTCAAAAAGCTCTCTCTCGAAATGCTGACGGATATCGACAAGGACACGGTCGATTTTATCCCGAACTACGACGACCGACTCAAGGAGCCCACGGTGCTCCCGTCGAGATATCCGAATCTGCTTGTAAATGGCTCTGTAGGCATAGCGGTCGGTATGGCGACGAATATTCCTCCGCACAATCTGCGCGAGGTCGTAGCCGCCATGAACTGCCTGATAGATAACCCCGACGCGACTCTCGAGGAGCTTATGACTCATCTGCCGGGTCCCGATTTCCCGACCCGCGGAATAATCATGGGCAGAGCGGGCATACGCGCCGCCTACGGCACAGGCCGCGGCAAAATTATAGTCCGCGCCCGCGCCGAGATAGTCGAGACAAAGGGCGACCGCCACAAGATAGTTGTCACCGAGATACCCTACGGCGTCAACAAGGCGAAGCTCATAGAGAGCATGGCGGATCTCGTCAAGGATAAGCGCATCGAGGGCATATCCGATATCCACGACTATTCCTCGCGCTCCGGTATGCACATCGACATCACCTTGAAGCGCGACGCGAATCCGCAGGTAGTTTTGAATCAGCTCTATACCTACACTCAGCTCCAGTCTACATTCGGCGTGATTATGCTCGCCCTCGTAAACGGCGAGCCGAAGATACTCACCCTTAAGCAGATTCTTCAGCAGTATATAGACTACCAGTGCGAGATAGTCACCCGCCGCACAAGGTACGATCTGAAAAAAGCTCAGGAGCGCGCCCATATTCTTGAGGGCTTGCTCACGGCTCTCGATTTCATCGACGAGGTCATAGCTATCCTGCGCGCATCGAACAGCGTCCCCGAGGGACGCGAAGCGCTCATGAACCGCTTCGGTCTCGATGAGATTCAGGCGCAGGCGATAGTCCAGATGAGACTCGGACAGCTGACCGGACTCGAGCGCATAAAGGTCGAGGACGAGATGGCTCAGCTCAAGGCGAAGATTGCCGACTTTATAGATATTCTCTCGAACGAGTCGAGAATACTTACTATAGTCCGCGAGGAGACCGGCGCCATCGCCGAGAAGTTCGGCGACGACCGCCGCACCGTCATTGAAAATGTCAGCGGCGAGGTCGATATCGAGGATCTTATCCCCGAGGAGACCTGCGTGTTCACCATGACGAACCTCGGCTATATCAAGCGTATACCCACCGACGCATATTCCATCCAGCACCGCGGCGGCAGAGGCGTCAAGGGCATGACAAGGCGCGAGGAGGATGTGGCAAAGACCATGTTTACCTGCTCGACCCACGATTATGTCATGTTCTTCACCACCCGCGGCAGGACTTACCGTCTCAAGGGCTATGAAGTGCCCGAGGGCTCGAGAAACAGCAAGGGCATGAATATAGTCAACCTCCTGCCCCTCGAGGCGGGCGAAAAGGTGTCGGCGATGATAAGAGTGCCCGAATATGACCCCGATGCGTTCCTCTGCATGGTCACGCGCAAGGGTATCATCAAGCGCACGAGCCTCGACGCTTACCGCAACGTCCGCAAGAACGGCGTTATCGCGATAAATCTCGACGATGACGACGAGCTCGCATGGGTGCGCCTGACCTCCGGCAACGACGACCTGCTCATAGCCACGCGCAAGGGCATGGGCATCCGCTTCAATGAAAACGACGCGAGACCGCTCGGCAGAACGGCGCGCGGCGTCAAGGCGATCGAGCTGCGCGAGGGCGACGAGGTCGTCGGCATGGAAGTGCTCGACGATGCAAAGGCTGTCCTCACAGTCAGTACCACCGGCTACGGCAGACGCAGTGAGCCCTCCGACTACAGACTCCAGTCGAGAGGCGGCAAGGGTACGATAAACTACCGCACCGAGACCTACGGCGACGTTGCCGCAATAGCGGTCGTTGACGAGAGCGAGGATGTCATCTTCATCTCGTCTGACGGCATTATAATCCGCATCCCTGTCTCACAGATAAGCACATTTGCAAGACCCTCCAAGGGCGTCAGAGTCATGCGTGTGTCCGAGGGCGAGCAGTTGGTTACCGTCGCCTGCACTCCGAGCGAGGAAGATCAGGAAAAGCCGGAAGAAACCGCGGCTGAGGAAGTGTCACCTGCCGAAGACAGCGAAAATTCCGAAACAGAGGAATAATCGGTTGGGTTTTTATTAAAATTTTGTAAGAAGTTACAAATAACTCTTGTCATAACCCGGTTTCTCTGATATGATATTAACATGACCAGCGAAGTCAACAACTCGGAAAAGGGGGATACACAATGAACATCGCTCTCATGGCTCACGACTCAAAAAAAGAACTTATGACCCAGTTCTGTATAGCTTATTGCGGTATCCTGAGTCGCCATTCCCTGTGCGCGACCGGCACTACGGGCAAGCTTGTAGCCGAGGCAACGGGACTTGAGATTCAGCGCTTCCTCAGCGGAAGTCAGGGCGGCGACCAGCAGATAGCTTCCAGAATAGCCTGCAACGAGATCGATCTTCTGCTCATGTTCAGAGATCCGCTCACACCCAAGCCGCACGAGCCCAACGAAGCAAATCTTCTCAGACTCTGCGACGTGCACAACATCCCCGTTGCCACCAATATAGCCACCGCCGAGGCTCTTATTCACAGCCTTGCGCGCGGCGACCTTGATTGGCGCGACATAGTCAACCCGAAATAAGCTTTGACCCGCCCCGGCGGTATTTCCCGCCTGTCTCTTATACACATCTCCGAG
>ERZ1027256.687-NODE-687-length-11905-cov-6.647595_pt1 | contig 11905 bp, 10 predicted proteins | sample MGYA00519242_ERZ1027256 | MGnify/ENA primary metagenome ERZ1027256 (study PRJEB26926, sample SAMN06164394) | human gut metagenome | biome: ENVO:00009003; feature: ENVO:2100002; material: ENVO:00002003 | host: Homo sapiens | place: USA | collected 2012 ...
GACGCTGAAAGCGGCATTTGTTTTTCTCGTGCCATTAGAGAACGAGCAGCCTGCGAAGCAGGCGATAGAGCGCGTCAGCGCGTGCTCGTGATCGAAGGAGAGAAGCGCGAGCACGAAAGAAAAACAAGCGACGCTGAAAGCGGCATTTGTTTTTCTCGTGCCATTAGAGAACGAGCAGCCTGCGGAAGCAGGCGATAGAGCGCGTCAGCGCGGGCTCGTGATCGAAGGAGAGCAGCGCGAGCGGGGACAGCCGGGCTGTTCATCGCAAAGGGCGAAGCCGGTTGCTGATAACCGGTTCATTCTGACATGTTGGTTTGATCTTGTTATTTCTTTTATTATTCTGATGTTTCTAGTTCAATTCTACACAAGATTCCAGGCATGTACGCAATTTTTCACAAGGAGGTGATTGAACAGCTGAATAAGGCTTATAAAAGTATATAAATTATAGGTGTATCAGCACAGACATTACGAAATTGGGATTCTAATGGAAAACTTCATCCGCATCATACTACAACAAGTGGTTATAGGTATTATTCCGATGAACAGCTCAACCAGGTAATGAATGTAAAGCCTAAAAACCGCATTATCATTGGCTATTGTCGTGTTTCAAGCCACAAACAAAAAGATGATTTAGAACGACAGATTGAGATTATTGACAATACTGAAGAATCTGAGCAACAAGAACTCGTTGAAGATTTAGTACAGATAATCACAGTATTTAGCTGCAAGTTACAAGGAAAACGAGCGAATAAAGCGAAGAAACTTATCCGAGAATTGATGCAGGAGGAGACCGATGGTAAAAGCCATAAAAGTAATGTTGATCCCAAACAATGTACAGAAAACTAAGCTGTTTCAGTACGCAGGTGCTTCAAGATTTGCTTATAACTGGGCTTTGGCCAGGGAAAAGGAAAACTATGAAAAAGGTGGCAGATTTATTCCAGATACGGAGCTTAGAAAAGAATTTACAAGGCTTAGAAATTCTGATGAATATGCATGGCTGCTAAACGTTTCAAACAATGTAACTAAGCAGGCAATTAAAGATGCCTGCTCAGCCTATAAAAACTTTTTCAAGGGTTTACAACGGTACCCAAGGTTTAAGGCGAAAAAGAAATCAATGCCTAAATTCTATCAAGATACAGTTTCGTGATACGCATGTTAAATTTGAAGGATTTTCTTTCAGCAGGAAAGCTAATAAACAAAAGCTGAACTGGGTAAAACTTGCTGAACATGGACGTATTCCCACAGATGCTAAATATGGGAATCCGAGAGTATCCTTTGATGGATTGAATTGGTGGATTAGCGTATGTGTGGAATTCCCAGACTGCAGGGACAGGTCTAATCATGATGGAATCGGTATAGACCTTGGAATTAAGGATTTGGCGATATGTTCTGATGGTAACACCTACAAGAATATAAACAAAAGCCAGACTGTTAAGAAGCTGGAGAAATGCAAGCGTAGATTGCAACGCAGCGTATCTCGTAAATATGAACACAATAAGAAAGGAGGAAGTTACTGTAAAACTAACAATATAGTAAAAAAAGAAAAACTTTTACTTAAAGTAAATCACAGATTAGCAAATATCCGAAAAGATTATTTGAATCAGACCACATCTGAAATCGTAAATCGAAAACCAAGATTTATCTGTATCGAAGATTTAAACGTTAGTGGGATGATAAAAAATAGACATTTATCTAAAGCGGTTCAGAATCAGGGATTCTTTGAATTTCGTAAACAGTTGGAATACAAGTGTAATGATAGAGGTATTCAGCTCATTGTGGCTGATAGATTTTATCCATCATCAAAACGTTGTAGTTGCTGTGGGAAAATAAAAAAGGATTTGAGATTATCTGATAGAACATATAAATGTGAATGTGGAAATGTTATAGATAGAGATTTCCAGGCATCACTAAACCTAAAAGCTTATGGAGAACAATTTGCAAGCTAACACTTAAATGTTAATGCAAATATGTACGGATGCGTTAATTCGGAATTTACGCCTATGGAGAGTACAAGAACTTGTGAGTAGATAGGTATTTATGCCATCAAAAGCATACTCGTTGAAGTAGGAATGAAACATAAAAGTTTATAGCTTTTTATAAGTTTTCAGTAACGGGAGAATGGACGACACACAAAAAATGGAATATGCGCGGGCGTTTCTGCAAAAGGAGGTAGAGTCGGAATTTCCTTACCCGTTTCAGATTCTGACGGAGGAGGACAGTTTTTTATTCTGCTTTAAAAATGGACGCAGGGACTGCTGCGCCCGTTTAAAGGCGACAGAAGGGATGCTCGATAAGCTCTGCAGTGGGGACAAAAAGACGCAGAAGCAGGAAAAAGAGCGGGTGCTTCGGGTTCTTGAGGCAGCAGTGGAAGCGCAGGAAAATACGGCTCTTTCAGAAAAAAGTGAGTACGGAAAAATGAAAAATATGCTGATTCTTCGTCCGCTCAATCTGGATTTTTACCGAAGCGAGCTTGTAAACGTGCCGTATATCCGCATCGGGGATGTAGCGCTGGTGCTGTACTGCGTTTTATCTCATCTGGGAGGAGATTATTTTACGACGAAGGTGTACCGGGATCAGGTTCAGAAATGGATGGTCCCCGAAGCGGAGGTAATGCGGGCGGCGCTGGTCAATACGAGCTTTTTGTATCCGCCGCGGCTGTATTCGATCCAGTGCCTGATGGGCTGGGACGGAAAGCGGTACGAGAACGGCATTTTTATGGGGGAGGACGACGAACAGAAAATCCCGCCGGGCATGCGCAGCTATCTGTTGACAAATACGCTGGAAATCAACGGAGCGATTGCCGTTTTTTATCCGGGTGTTGCGGAGAAAATTGCGCAGGATCTGGGCGGTGACTTTTATATTGCGTTCACGAGTATTCATGAGGCACAAATTCATGGCGTCGGAATGATTTCTCCGGAAATAGTGGAGTACAGTTTGCAGGAGACGAACCGGGAATGTACCAGACCGGAGGAGGTTCTGTCCAATCATGTATATCTTTACAATCAGGAGAAAAAGACATTTTCAATGCTTATGGACGGCGATTTTCTGGAGGTAGAACATGAAGAATAGACGGGGAGAGTATCTGTATTTTTGCAGCGCAGAGCAGGACAGTCTGTATGCGTTGACGCTTTTTCGGGAAAAAGAAAAACAGGGAACGTTAAACGTACAGGAGACAGGATTGCTTCTCTGCATGGAACAACGCGCCGAAGACAGCTGGATTTATTTGATGCCTGCGGCGGTCTATGCGGCTGCCAACCAGAAAGGAGCGAGAAGCTGGATGAACCGGCAGAAGCAGGAGAAAATAGATCTCTGGAATGAGAAGGGGATTGCATGGATGCGCCGATATCCGGTATTTTTGGAGCAGTTTGGATGGAAACAACGGCGCTACGCGATTCTGGCAGCGGGAATTTTTGAGCAGCTGGAAGAAGAATCCATGGACGAGTTTGAAAAAGGAAAAAATCAGGTTTGCCATTTTTTACAGGGAAGCTGGGGATTTCTCTGGAAGCGTATGCAGCAGTGCGACAGGCTGAGTGTGCAGGAATGGAAAGAAATGAAAGCGCCGTGGAAGGATTCTGTGCGGATGGACTGCGCGATGTCCGGCATCCTTTTATTGATGGCACAGCTTCTGAAAAAAGAACTGGAAGAGCGCGACCGGCTCTGCGTGGGATTTATGAAGCTGCAGCAGTTCACACAGGAGAGCCTGCGAACAAATGGTATCGCTGCGAAGCAATCTGCAAAGGCATCGGGAGTTGAACCAGTAGATGCATGCGGTACAGAAATCCGTTCTGTGGGCGTTGGTACGAATCCCACCGCGCTTGTCGAAACCGAAAAGATGGGATGGCTGTTCCAGAAATTTCGCAATCCGGAGCGCCCTGCTTATATCCATGAAAAAGGGCGGATTTCCAGTGAATGGCTGGAACAGCTGCATCAGATTATGGAGCTGGCGGGACTTCCGGCAGGAACATTTGAAGCGGTCAGCCTTTCTGCGCAGGAGGTAAACGGCCTTGTAAATCTGATGGGAGAAAAGCTGACTGCGCGCCAGTATATGACGTTTCTGATGTTGTATTCGGTGTCGCGGGAGCTTGCACAGGCAGGGCGCACGGCAGCAGCGCTGCAGTTTATCCAGACATCCCGCCTGAGGGGAGCATCGCCAGCTGCGATGGGGACAGGGATGACAGCGGCGGCACTGATGTCAGGCGGGGCTGGTGCAATGGTGGCGGAGCGAAGCAGGTACGGAGTAAGAAAAATGTCAGATGCAGATGGAAATCTGGTGTCTGCAGAGCAGCTGGCTTTGTATACACAGTCCGTGCCGCAGGCGTCACAAAGCAGCTATTGATCGTACGAGGTTCCTTCGGTGTAAGGCGCCTGCGGAATGGAGATTTTTACGCAAGATAGCAGAACATAAACACAAAATGACACAGGCTGCCGGCCATGACGAACAAATGAAAAATTTCGTGTAAGCCGAACATCGGATGCCGTGCGTCAAACAGAGGCAGCCTGAGCGCGTAGATAATGCCGCCTGCAGTATAGATCAGTCCGCCGGCGAGCAGCCATAAAAAGGCGTGAAGCGGAAGCAGGGAAAACAGCTGTCCCAGAACGGACAGGCAGCTCCAGCCCATTGCGATATACAAAACAGAGGAAAACCATTTTGGACAGGTGATCCAGAAGCCTTTGATAAAAATTCCGACCAGCGCGATTCCCCAGACTGCGGCAAGCAGCATCAGACCGGAGGGCTTTGGCAGGGTCAGCAGGCATACCGGCGTATAGGTCCCTGCGATCAGGATGAAAATCATCATATGATCCATTTTCCGAAAGATACGCAGAACACGCCCGGAGCAGTTGACGGAATGGTATATCGTGCTGGCGGCATACAATAAAACCATGCTGATCATAAAAACTGTCATTGCAGTGAGACTTTTTACACCGGAGTGGACAGCTGCGCGGACTAACAGCGGGACTGCTGCGCAGAGAGCGAGCAGCATGGCGATAAAATGGGTGAGTGCGCTTCCGGGTTCCCGAATGGTTATGTTCATAGTAGTACCTCCTCCTTACATTTGGATACAATGGAATGCGTATTTTGCGGGCATTCTGTGTCAGGGATAGCAGAATGTTCGTTTAACAAGCAATGTGGCATTACAAAATATTATACGTAGTATTTAAAACTATATGTAATATATGCAGATACTACATGAAAAGTGACAAAATGTCAAGAAGAGATGATAGAAAAAAAGTTATCGTTCATACGCGCCATTCGCAAAAGCGCATCTTCGATGCTTTCCGCTGCTTTGCAGCTCTTTTTGCTCATAAAATGGCGCTCCCTTCGTACCCTTCTGAGTTCAGATTTTCGTGCAAGCACGGAATCTGAACCCGGAAGGATACGAGTGAACTGTGACATAAAAAAAAGAAACGAGCAGACCGCATTAGCAAATGCCGTACGGTCCTCGTTTCCGTTTCTATACCATATGATATTTAAGATGTCGGGGCAAAAGGCCCCGACCTTGATGCAGCTTTCAATCCTCCTCAATCACCTGGATTTCCAGGTAATCGAAGTCAATTTCCTCAACAAAAGAATCCTGGCGGAAGCGTGTTTTGGCATGGCGGCGGAAATCATTGATATTGCTGTCGAGCCAGATTGGTTTGCCGAGGTCGAATTGCATGCAGACCTCCTGCAGCGCGTCGAAAACCTTATGGGTTCTGGTTTCTTTGCGGTCGTCGCAGATGACGGTATCGTTTAACATGTGGTTATTTTGAAATGTGCGCGCCCATAAACGGAACATGAAAAATCTCCTTTGATGTGAAAGATGTTTACGTCAGTATAGCATAAATCCCGGAGGAAGTGCATAAATATATTTATGTAGTGAAAAACCGGAGGAAGATTGGGCGGAATATCTAAAATTTTAATGAAATCCGTCTGTTTCCGCATCGGGTATGCTATAATAAAATTATCAAGAAAAGAGAGGCCGAAGGTATGGAACTTTTATTGGATGCAGAAAGCCAGATCGAAACGTGGCAGGAAGTGATATTGGTTTATAATGCCGCCCTGAAACAGATTAATACGAAGCTGGAAATTTTAAACGACGAATTTCAGCACGTTCATCAATATAATCCGATCGAACATATTAAATCCAGAATTAAGACTTCGGAGAGTATCGTAAAGAAGCTACGCAGGCATGGATATGAATCCACGATCGAAAATATGGTGAAGTATGTCAATGATATTGCGGGAATCCGTGTAATTTGTTCTTTTACATCGGATATTTATAGAATCGCGGAGATGATTCGACTGCAGAATGATATTCATGTCATCGCAGTCAAGGATTACATTCGCCTGCCGAAAGCGAGCGGCTATAAGAGCTATCATATGCTCGTGACCGTTCCGGTATTTTTGTCTGACCGCACTGTTGATGTAAAGGTGGAGATTCAGATCCGTACGGTAGCGATGGATTTCTGGGCGAGCCTGGAGCACAAGATCAATTACAAATTCGAGGGCAATGCGCCGGAGCATGTCAAGCGAGAGCTGATCGAATGTGCAGGCATGGTATCTGCACTTGATAACCGGATGCAGGAGCTGAACGAAGAGATTAAGGCATTGAGCAAGGAAGACACGGATGGAGTCTGACGGCTGACCGATCCTGTCAGGGTTCGCTTTATTCATGACAATAGAATGCTCGCAGAGCGTGCATTCTATTGTTTTCGAAAAACTTTTAGGGTATTGAGGCAGTTCGGACGCGGATGCGATCGGGCTGCTTTTTCATTGGATAAATATCCAATGAAAAACGCTCCGTGAGGATCGCACTGCGGCAGAGAGGAATAGTGTCGCTTACGCGACCCGCCGCAGGCGGAGAATCCTGCGTTGCAGGATTTTATTTTTATCGGATAAAAACTGCGCTTCTATCCAATGAAAAACGCTCCGCGAGGATCGCACTGCGGCGGAGAGGAATAATGTCGCTTACGCGACCCGCCGCAGGCGGAGAATCCTGTAAGACATGAAACGGAAAATTTCCCCCTAAAAATGAGGAGTGCCCAGGGCCTCCCGGCACCTGGGCTATTATGAAAAAATTATCTGTGTTTCCTTTGGTAGATCGTTAAGTTCTGTTCCTTAACGACAAACTCAGTATAGCAATTAAATATGAACAAATTATGAACACAATGTTAATATGTAGTTAATTAGCACAAAAACTCGAAAGGCATAAAAGAAAAACAGTGCAAAATGAATAAAACAAAAGCACTGGAAGAACCTCCGTTTTGATCTTGTTTCAAAATGGTAATAATGATACAATAAAACAGAGTATACACTGTTGTAAAAGATGCGATTTTGGGGGAAAGGATACTTTGCCCCGGGACACAGGATTGGGAACGGAACAGACAGAGAGGAAAATACATGCAGGATTTGGAAGCAAAGCGTTTGAGAGAATCGCTTGTAGAATACGAAAATTACTTAAATGAGATCCGTCAGGTTACACGAAAAAATGTGGAAGCTCTGGATGTGATTCAGAAATATACGGATCAGAGCGCTGCCGGAATGCAGAATCTGGCGGAGCAGAGCATTGAAGGAATCCAGCGTGTGACGACGGAGAGCGCCGGCGGACTGCGTAAAATTATCGAAACCGGCACGAGCAATTTAAGCCGGATGGCAGAGGGAAGCCAGGACAGCATCAACCGCACCGCACAGGAATGTATGGTTAGACTGCAGAACTATACAAAAGAAGGACTGCTGCGCCTCGACGAAGCACAGCAGAAAAATCAGGAAACTGCAGAGCAGGTCAGTCAGATTGAACAGGCGATCCTGGAGCATATGGATGAGATCAAGCAGCTCTTAAAGCAGTCCGATGATTTTACCCATAAGGAAAACGTAAAGGTATACCGCAACGTACAGGCGGTTGTCGTAGATGAAGTAAAGAAGCAGACCGAAGCGATAGCGGCACAGAATGACGAACTTGTCCGCCGCAATGAGCATTTGCAGAAGCAGGGCAGAGGACTCAGACCTCTGATGATTATTACCCTCGTGACCGCGCTGGCGAATATTGTTCTGGCAGCGGCGCAGATTGCAGGGCTGTTTTAATGGGCCGCGTAAACTGGCGGCCGGGCAATATGCTTTACCCGCTTCCGGCGGTCATGGTTTCGGTTGCGGACAAAGACGGAAAGCCGAATATTTTCACCGTTGCATGGACAGGTACGGTCTGTTCCAATCCGCCGATGGTGTCGATTTCGGTGCGCCCGGAAAGATATTCCTATCATTGTATTGAAGAGACAGGAGAATTTGTCATTAACCTGACGACGAAGGAATTGACGAAAGCAGCAGATTTCTGCGGCGTCAGAAGCGGTCGGGACGTGGACAAATTTGCAGAAATGAATCTGACACCGTGGCCGGGACAGAAAGTGTCGGTACCGCAGATCGCGGAAAGTCCGGTCAGCCTGGAATGCCGCGTGACGCAGAAGATAGAGCTCGGCAGCCACACGATGTTTGTGGCAGAGGTCGTTTCGGTCAGTGTGGACGAGAAGTGGATGGATGAAACAGGACGGTTTCATCTGGAAAAAGCGGACCCGATCGTGTACTCCCACGGCACATATTACGGACTTGGGGAAGCAATTGGGACGTTCGGCTACAGCGTAGCCAAAAAGAAAAAGAAGAAAAGATGAACAGATTGAAGAAATATAGAGGACTGATCAAAAAGACCTGGTTTGCGACGACGGGAATCACATTGCTGGTACTCCTTTTTGGTGTGCCGTCTTTTCCACGATTTCAGAAAACAGGCGATAATTTTTATAAAGTCAGCATCAACGGAACGGAAATTGGCAACAGCAGCGACCCGGAGGAGATAGAAAGGCTTGTTGCCGAGGCACGCCGCGAAATCACAGAAACAGAAGGTACGATGGTATATATCCCGGTTGAAATCACTTCCGAGGGGCAGGAGCTGCTTTTTGGAAATACAGACAGCCGGCACAACTTATATAAAGCGATTTATGATGTTTTAAAAAGCAGCATTTCCACAACGCTGCAGCATGCTTATACGGTAAAAATCAACGAATATACGGTAAACCTGGGCAGCAGCAGTGACGTTCGGGCACTTTTACAGGCTGCACTTGACCGGTACGATACAGAACATGCCTATCGTGCAGATATTGTGATTGACCCGGACAGACAGCTGAACGTCCTGACGACTTCGGTTTCCAAAAAAGACGACAGCACCGGACAGCTGCAGCACGCAGCGGGGGAAGGTGCCGGGGCGGAACGCTTTTTTGACGAGTTGTTTGAAGAGATTGAGCCGGATCAGGGAACGGTGGATTTTTCCCAGATGGAATACGGCACGGTTTCCGTCGATTTCGGTGATACGGTCGAGATCGTGGATGCCTATTTGATGGAAAACGAGATCACGCCGCTGGAAACCGCGATTTCCGAGGTGACGGCGGATCAGCAGAAAGAGCAGATTTATGAAGTAAAGGCGGGAGATACGCTTTCCCAGATCGCAGAGGATAACGGTTTGACGATTGCGAATCTCGTTGCGATCAATCCAACCTTGGACAATGAAAATTCTGTCATCCGTACCGGTGATGAGCTGATCATCACCGTACCGGAGCCGGAGCTTTCTGTTGTGCATACGGAACAGATTTATATGGAAGATACCTACGAAGCAGATGTGGTATATATCGACAATGACGAATGGTATACGACAAAGACAGAGCTGCGTCAGCAGCCCTCTGCAGGCTTCCGAAAAGCAGCGGCACTTGTGACTTATCGAAATGATGCTGTGGAATCACAGGAGATTTTGAAGGAAGAGGTTATCGTAGAGGCTATTCCGAAGATCGTGGAGCGCGGAACCAAGGTTCCACCGACCTATATCAAGCCGATTTCCGGAGGACGGCTTTCCTCTGGCTTTGGCGGCAGAAAAGCACCCAAGAAGGGAGCGTCCACGAATCATAAGGGAATTGACTGGGCAACCCCCATCGGTACGGCGGTCATGGCATCCAGCGGCGGTACGGTTACAAGGGCAGGCTGGGGCAGCGGCTATGGCTACGTCGTTTACATTCAGCATGCGGATGGCAGAGAAACCCGCTACGGGCACTTGAGCAAGGTTTTGGTCAGCGTCGGACAGAAGGTCAGCCAGGGGCAGAAAATTGCCCTGAGCGGAAACACGGGCCGAAGCACCGGACCGCACCTGCATTTTGAAATCCGGATTAACGGACAGGCAGTGAACCCGCTGAATTACCTGAACTGAAAGTTTTAGTTTACAAATGAAGTGGAATATGCTATAACCACAAGGACGGTAAAGGATTCTTTTTGCCGTTTTTGACGTGCATAAACGACGAAAAACAGAAGAAGATTATAATAAATAGATGCTGCATGCAAAGGCTGCATGCGCAGCAAAACAGATTCGAAAATAAAATTCAGGGATTTCTTTTTTCAGGCGCTGAAAGAGGAAATTGATGCGATGGACAGGCTGCCTGTGCAGCAGAAATAAGAGGAAATATGGAACAGTATGCAATCAATGGCGGAAATCCGCTGGTCGGCGAGGTTGAAATCGGGGGCGCAAAAAACGCGGCGCTGCCGATTCTGGCTGCTTCCCTGATGACGGATGAGACCGTACTGATCGAAAATATGCCGGATGTACGGGATACGAACATCCTTTTGGACGCGATGGCGGGGATTGGCACTCACGTGGAGCGGGTTGACCGTCACACCGTTAAAATTAACGGTTCTCTGATTCATGACTTAACGGTTAATGGTGATTCTGTCAAGAAAATCAGGGCATCCTATTACTTTTTGGGAGCCCTTCTTGGAAAATATAAAAAGGCTACAGTTGTACTGCCGGGCGGCTGCGATATCGGCTGCCGTGCAATCGACCAGCATATCAAAGGGTTCAAGGCACTGGGCGCGACGGTTGAGATTGCGCATGGCATGATTACGGCGGAAGCGTCCCATCTGTGCGGTGCGCACATTTATCTGGACGTTGTCAGTGTCGGAGCGACAATCAATATCATGATGGCTGCAGCGCTGGCAGAGGGCAGAACAACGATCGAAAATGCGGCAAAAGAACCTCATGTTGTGGATCTGGCGAACTTTTTAAACAGCATGGGAGCCAATATCAAGGGCGCAGGTACGGATGTGATCCGGATCCGTGGTGTAGAGCGACTGCATAAGACGGAATATCCGATCATCCCGGATCAGATCGAAGCCGGCACGTTTATGTTTGCTGCCGCTGCGACGCACGGCGATGTGACGGTCAAAAACGTGATTCCGAAGCATCTGGAATCCATTTCTGCAAAGCTGTCGGAAATCGGCTGTGAAGTGACAGAGTCGGATGATGCTGTCCGGGTAGTGGCTTCCAGACCGCTCAAACATACACAGGTAAAGACTCTGCCGTATCCGGGCTTTCCGACGGATATGCAGCCCCAGATTGCAGTGACGCTGGGTCTGTGCTGCGGCACGAGCATTGTAACAGAGAGTATTTTTGAAAATCGTTTCCGCTATGTGGACGAGCTGATCCGCATGGGCGCAAGCATTAAGGTGGAAGGGAATACTGCGATCATCGACGGCGTTTCCCGATATACCGGAGCGAGCATCAATGCACCGGATCTGCGTGCCGGAGCAGCACTTGTTATCGCAGCGCTGGCAGCGGAAGGAATGTCTGTCATTGACGATATCCGTTATATCGAACGCGGATATGAGGATTTTCCAGCAAAATTACAGAGCCTCGGCGCCCAGATCGAAAAGGTGGAATCCGAACGGGAATTGCAGAAATTCCGCTTAAAGATTGGCTGAGACACTTTTCAGAAATTGTCCTGTTGACAAATACAGGGCGCTATAGTATTTTAAATGAGTACCTGATAAGAAAATTCAATATTGTGCCTTCTCTTATTCCTGTCTCTTATACACATCTGACGCTGCCGACGAAGAGGATAGTGT
>ERZ1027256.699-NODE-699-length-11730-cov-5.302784_pt1 | contig 11730 bp, 8 predicted proteins | sample MGYA00519242_ERZ1027256 | MGnify/ENA primary metagenome ERZ1027256 (study PRJEB26926, sample SAMN06164394) | human gut metagenome | biome: ENVO:00009003; feature: ENVO:2100002; material: ENVO:00002003 | host: Homo sapiens | place: USA | collected 2012 ...
CCTCTTCGTCGGCAGCGTCAGATGTGTATAAGAGACAGCGATAGCGCTGAGCGCAACGAGCAACTGCTTCAAGACAACGCTCCCGTTCGCCGCAAAGCTCGGAAAGGTCGGAGATATATTCTTCTCCTACAGCTTCCTCGCTTACGCCGCGATAATCATCGCGCTCATCACCGCCTATTTCTTCAAGCACACGCGCACAGGACTTCAGCTGCGCGCGGTCGGCGAGAATCCCGCAACGAGTGACGCGGCGGGCATCAACGTCGGCAGATACAAATATATTTCGACAATCGTCGGCAGCGTTATAGCGGGTCTCGGCGGTCTCTACTACGTCATGGACTACGCGAACGGCGTCTGGTCTAACAACGGCTTCGGCGACCGCGGCTGGCTTGCAATCGCGCTCGTTATCTTCGCCGTCTGGAAGCCCGATCTCGGCATCCTCGGCTCATTCCTCTTCGGCGGTCTCATGGTCATTCACAACTACATCCCGAACCTCAGCTTCGGCGCGCAGGAGCTGTTCATGATGACTCCCTATGTTGTTACGATAATCGTCCTTGTCGCGGTCAGCATGCGCCGCAAGCGCGAGAATCTGCCGCCCGCGAGCCTCGGACTTTCTTACTTCCGAGAGGATCGATAATATTGATTTTTTGAAACTTATGGTGTATAATAAAGCCATAAAACTTAGGAGGTTTTACTATGTTAGTTTCCGCAGCAAAAATGCTCAAAGATGCAAAGGCCGGCAAGTACGCGGTCGGTCAGTTCAATATCAACAACCTTGAGTGGACAAAGGCAATCCTTCTCACCGCTCAGGAGCTCAACTCCCCCGTTATCCTCGGCGTGTCCGAAGGCGCAGGCAAGTATATGTGCGGCTTTACGACCGTTGTCGGCATGGTCAACGGCATGATAAACGAGCTGGGAATCACCGTTCCCGTTGCTCTTCACCTCGACCACGGCACCTATGAAGGCGCTTTCAAGTGCATCGAGGCAGGTTTCTCCTCCGTCATGTTCGACGGCTCTCACTACGGCATTGAGGAAAACATCGAGAAGACCAAGGAGATAATCGCTCTCGCTCATTCGAAGGGCATTTCCGTTGAAGCCGAAGTCGGCGCCATCGGCGGCGAAGAGGACGGCGTTATCGGCGGCGGCGAAGTCGCTGACCCCGAGGAGTGCAAGATGATCGCTGATCTCGGCGTCGATATGCTCGCAGCGGGCATCGGCAACATCCACGGCAAATATCCCGCAAACTGGAAGGGTCTGAGATTCGACGTTCTCGCGAAGATTCAGGAGCTCACAGGCGAGATGCCCCTCGTTCTCCACGGCGGCACAGGTATCCCCGCAGACATGATAAAGGAAGCTATCTCCCTTGGCGTTTCCAAGATCAATGTCAACACCGAGTGCCAGCTCGCTTTTGCCGAAGCTACCAGAAAGTACATCGAGGCAGGCAAGGACCTTGAAGGCAAGGGCTTCGATCCCAGAAAGCTTCTCGCACCCGGCTTCGAGGCTATCAAGGCTACCGTCAAAGAGAAGATGGAGCTGTTCGGATCGGTCAACAAGGCATAAGAAAAGCTTCAAAAAGCAATTTACCGGCAGAGTAAAATCTGCCGGTATTTTTATTGACTGCACATCGGCGGTATTGTATAATCAACTAAAAAGCCCAAGGGGGAACAGAATAAATGCTCACTATAAAAGACGGCGAGTTTAAAATGAACGGCGAGAGCTTTCGCATATATTCGGGCTCGATGCACTATTTCCGCATCATGCCCGAATACTGGGAGGACAGGCTCAAAAAGCTCAAGGCGGCGGGTTTCAACACGGTTGAAACATATGTCTGCTGGAACATGCATGAGCCGCGGAAGGGCGAATTTGACTTCACCGGCAGGTTCGACATCAGGCGTTTTATCAAGACGGCGCAGGAGGTCGGGCTCTATGCGATAGTCAGACCGGGTCCGTATATCTGCGCGGAGTGGGACTTCGGCGGACTGCCGGCATGGCTGCTCAATGACAGAAACATGCGTCTGCGCTGCGCCTATCCCGAATATTTGCAGCATGTTTCGGACTTCTATCACAGGCTGTTTGAGGAGATCGGCGATCTTCAGCAGAGCGAGGGCGGCAACATAATCGCGATGCAGATCGAGAACGAATACGGCAGCTACGGCAACGACAAGGAGTATCTCAGATATATCGAAAAGCTGATGCTCGACTGCGGCACAAAGGTTATGCTCTTCACCTCCGACGGCGACGACAACAGCATGCTCTCCGGCGGCACGCTCCCCGATGTGTTCAAGACGCTGAACTTCGGTTCACGCGCGTCCGAGATATTCAACGCCATGGACAGATTCCATGAGAACACCCCGAAGATGTGCACCGAGTTCTGGTGCGGCTGGTTCGACCACTGGGGCGAGGAACATCACACGCGCGGCTCAGACAGCGTTGCAGGCGAGATTAAAGATTTTCTTGACATTGACGCGAGCTTCAATTTCTACATGTTCCACGGTGGCACGAACTTCGGCTTCACTGCCGGAGCGAACTGCTACGAAGAATATCAGCCGACGGTCACGAGCTATGACTACTGCGCACTGCTGACCGAATGGGGCGACTACACGCCCGCATATTATGCAGTCAGAGAGCTTCTGCTCAAGGCTCAGAACCTGCCCGAGACCGAGCTTCCCGCATCGCCGGAGCTCCAGACGATAGGCAAAGTCGAGCTTGACGAGAGCACGTCGCTGATGAGCAACTTCGACAATCTCGGCGAGCGCCACCGCGTTCCCCTGCCCGAGAGCATGGAATATTTCGGTCAGAACAGCGGCATGATCTACTACGAGACGAAGCTCGAACAGATATATGACCCGCGTGAGCTGCGCGTTGCGAATGTCCACGACACTGCGTATGTCTATATAGACGGCGAGCACAAGGCAACTATTGACCGCCGCGACGAGAACAAAGTCAAGGGCTACGATACATTCAAATTCGACGGCTGCACGGACGGCTGCACGATAGGCGTATTGGTTGACGCAATGGGACGAGTGAACTACGGCGAGCACCTCTACGACCGCAAGGGCATTGATGCCATCCGCTACGGCAACCAGAATCTCATGGGCTACGACGTTGTCACGCTCCCGCTCGACAATCCCGAGAAGATAGACTTTTCGCTCGAGGGCGGCAAGTATCCCCTCTTCATGCGCGGACATTTTAAAGCGCAGAGCCAAAAGGACTGCTTCGTTCACCTTGACGGATTCAAGAAGGGCTGCGTATACATAAACGGCTTCAACATCGGCCGCTACTGGGAGATAGGTCCCCAGCGCGCGCTGTACATTCCCGGAGTTCTGCTCAAGGACGAGAATGAGATAATCATACTCGAACTTGAGGGCTGCGAGAAGGCGGAGGTCGAGATAAACGCCGAGCCGGATTTGGGATAAAAAATATATAAAAGACAAAACCCCGGGCTGTAAAATACAGTCCGGGGCAGTCTGTAGCAAAAACCATTTTTGAATGCTTTGCAGGCATCAAAGCATTACTTGTGTAAAATGAGATGGCACGGTGCGCCGTAGGAATTGTTTTGAATTTGAGCTTCCATTACAACAACCCCTCAGTCACGGCGAAGCCGTGACTGCTCCCCTTACACAGGAGAGCCTTGAGACCGTGCAATAATATACTTTTTCGACAGATAAAACCCCGGCTGTAAAATACAGTCCGGGGTGAGCTTATTTAAGATAAAATTTACTGCTTTGCGCCGTTATCGAACATCTCGAGAGCCTTGACGCTGATTGCGAAGCAATCGGCGAGACCCTGCTCGTTCATGTTGTCATAGGTGTCTCTTCTGGTGTGATAATAGTCCTCAAGCTTATGGTTGAGTCCGGTGACGCCGGTCGCTCTGAAGCCCGCCTGCGCGAACGCTGCGGAGTCGGTAGCGCCGCCGAGAGGCGGAACCCAGCCCTTCTTGCAGGAGATATCAAGCTCTTTAGCAGCCTCCATGAACAGGTCAGAGACATCTTTATCCGCCTTGACCGTGCCGTTGAGGTCGCGGTAGTTGGTCATGAGATACTTGGGATCGTGAATCGTATCATAAGAGAAGATGAAGGTCGGGACATCGTCGAACTCGCCCTTATGAGCCGCGCACCACGCCTTTGCGCCGCGCAGACCCGCTTCCTCGGAGCCGGTGAGGATAACGCCGACTTCGGTGTTTTCAAACTCGATGCCCTCTTCCTTGAGAGCCTTGAGGATGGCTATGCCCATATAGCAGCCGGAAAGGTTGTCGTTCGCGCCGTCAACGATGCGGTTCTCGTTCCACATCCAATAAAGGCCGATAAGGAACGGGACGAACACAAGGCCGATGAGGCGAAGAAGTCCGAGGGTTTCGGAAGCATCGAATGAGACATACTCAAGTCCGTTCTTTGCTACGAGCATTATGGAAATGACAAGATAATAGACAGCGCCGATGCCGCAGATAACCGCGTGACCCTCAAAGCCGACACCGCCGAGCTTATAGTTGACAGGCCACTCCCAGGCAGCGTCCGGATGGCCGTTGAAGAATATGCGGCGCTTGACTTCGCCCTTGCAGCTCTTGACTGCGGTGACATTATGTCCGGTCTTTTCGGGGAAGAAGCGATCGATGAATTTCTTATAGAGTCCGAACTGCATAAAGACTATAAGCAGACCGACGACGATAAGAATTATCGAGACGAGCGGATAGAAGAACGAAATAGCGACCGCCGCGAGAACGAAGGTAATCGTAAAATATATCCAGCCGAAGAACGAACCTGGGTTCTCTTTGAACGACTCGACGTCGGTTCTCTCGCATCCGCACTCGTTTTTCAGTACGTCCGCCATATACTCACATGCCTGCTGCTCGCCCTTGGAGCCGGGATCGCGTTTTTCGAAGTCCTTGCATATGTGGGTTATCTCGCTCACCATATACTCGGCCGCTTCTTTCTTCTTGTCAATGACTGACTGAAGATTCATTTTTATTACCTCCTTAAATATAAGTCAAGCGGCCGCCCGAAACCGCAAATACGGGTCGCGGCAGCCGCTCAAAATACTTTTTTACCGGCGGGGACCGGTGAAGCCGTTTGCCTGCTGGAACTTGTCGATCTTGTCGATAACGCCGAGGACAACATCGAAGCCGTCGCCGACGGTGTCAACGCTGAAGCGCTCGGGCATATCGTGCCATGTGTGATAATAATAGGTCAGGGTCGGATCCTGAGCCGCAAATGTAACGGACTTCATGCCCGCCTTGGTCATCGGGGTGCTGTCGCAGCCGCCGACAGGGTTATGTATGCAGCCGTTGGACTTGCTCTGAATACCGAGCTCCGCGAAGGTATCCTTGAACATTGCTTCAAGATCCTTGTCGAAGCGGCAGAACTGCCAATCGTCCTTGATAACAACCTCGAAATAGTCCTTATCGGCGACGGAGTCCAGATTTATGTTCCATGCGTTTTCAAGAATGGCCTCGCCCTTATGAGCGCGGGTGAAAGCGAGAGAACCGCGGAGTCCCGCCTCCTCGGAGCCGCAGTTGAAGTCGATGATGCGGCAGTTCTTGGGCATCTTGTCGGGATTCTCTTTGAAATACTTTGTAACAGCATAGCTGATAGCGCAGCCGGAGGCGTTATCCATAGCGCCGCGGGATGCGTTGCGCGGATCGGGATCAGCCCACATAACAAGGAACGCGCAGCCGATAGCGGTGACGAGGGGCAGGAAGCGCATAGCGAACATGAAGTTCACAAACGCGGGAGAAGCGAAAGCTTCTGCTGCCCAGCTTGCACCGAAATAATAGCCGGTGTAGAGGGTCGCGACGGCAATCGAAGTGCCTGCAAGGAAGAAGAAGCAGAGAGCGCCGAAGCCGACCTTGGCGAAGGTGGCAACGAGGCCGAGTGCGGGGTTTGTCTTAGCGAACTTCGAAGCGTGCTCGGAATGACGCCAGTTCCAGCTGGTGTCGGTATGGCCGGAGAGGATGATGGTGTAGTCATACTTGCCGTCCGCCGGGAGCAGCTCGCCATAGGTGTTCTGCGATACTTCCTGCTTGAAGAACATATCGAACCAGGTCTTATAAAGGAAAACGCTGCAGACAAGCCAGACGATGCATGCCGCCGAAGCGAGAGCCATGCCGTACCAGACTGCGGGGATGCCCATTGCGATATAGACAAGGGCGCTCAGCGCGAGACCGAGCCAGCCTGCATAGGGGATTCCGCCGATGGACGCACGCGGGGAAACCGCAAACTCTTCGCGAACGGGCTCGATGCCGATCTCTCTGAGCTTATCGCCCATATAGGCAGCAAACTTTTTTTCGCCGTCCGAACCCGGCAATCTCGCGCCGATGTTCTTCGCGGCATGATTGATTATGTTGTATACCTCTTCGGCATACTTTCTGTGTTCTTCTTTCATGAAAAAGCGACACTCCTTTTGAAAATGTGCCATAATTATACAATAATTAGACGCAAAATTGCAATAGAGTTTAAAGAGAATATAAAAATTTCTTTAAATCTTTGTGAACGAGTAAATTTTTTCGGCGTCGGGCGGAAACGATAATAAATGCAAAGGCGCTTTTTTCTATCAGAAAGGATAAAATTAAAATGAATAAAGAAAACGACAAAAAATTCGACGGCATCCACTGCCCCACCCCGAGCTCCGACCCCGTCATGGGCGAACCCGAGGACTCATTCGACATGGTGAACAAATACGGAACCTACAACATTCAGCCAACCTCGCAGACGGAAAATTCTTTTCCGCATATTGCGCAGGGACTGCCGAAAAAGCGCAAAAACGGGAAGAAGAATTAAAAGGCTACCCCCTCGGTACGAACATTACTTTTTTCGGTATTAACTAATTTTTTTTGGGCAAAGCATCCAAATTCATTGACAGAAATTGTTTAAAGTATTAAAATGCATTTGGAAGTTTTTTTGTTTTTGGGGGTAGATTATATTGTTGAAAATTGCGGTATGTGACGACAATCTCAGGGAGCTCCGTGAGATCATGTCGTTCATTGAAGAATATCCGCGAAAGGCGGCCTACGGGATAGAGGTAACAGCCTTTTCAAGCTCCGAAGAGCTGGCGGAGAGAATCGATGAATTTGACATTTTTATTCTTGACTACCTGATGCCGGGAATCGACGGGTTTGAGCTTTCAAAGCGCATCAGAAAAGCTCACATATCAACAAAGACCATCATTTTCATCTCGCAATACGACGACATCGTTTACGACGCGTTTGAGGTCAAGGCGCACAGATATCTCACAAAGCCGGTCGAGAGGCAGAAGCTCTACAAGGCCATTGATGAGCTGAATATGGACGCATTTTCGTTCCGCCGCCTGTTTGTGAAAAACAACGGCGACTCAAAGCTCATTGACATAGACAAAATCTATTATATCGAAGTCAAGCTCAAGGACGCCCACATACACTACGACGAAAACGGAAAAGAACAGGTTTTTATTTGCAGAAGACCGCTCAAAAGCTTCGAGGACGAACTCTCCCCTTTTTGGTTTTTCCGCACCCACCGCGCCTATCTGACAAACCTTTCCATGATAGACCATTTTGACAAAAACACGATATACATAAAGAATCTGAAAAAGGGCATTCCGATGGGGTCGCACCACATGAGCAATGTGTCAAACAAGCTCTTTCAGCTCGCCAGATGGCGCAATGAGCGCGAGACAGGGAGCGCAATAACATGAACACTTTTGCTGCGCTCTGCGCCCTGCTCAACCTTGTCTGCTGTGCGCTCTGCATGCTTCTTGTGCATGCATTCTTTTATTCGGTCGGATATGAAATAAAGTCAAAGAAAGTCCCGCTCGCCATTTTTTGCGTCATCCTCGCAGCTATCAGCTTTGCGCCGGCTTTGGCACCGGAATATTTTGATCTAAGTAATGCTATCGACTCGGCATCAACGCTCTGCTATATTATTTATCCGTATCTTATGTTCGGGTCGTGCAAAAAGACTGCATTTTTCTGGATCGGGATAGCCATGGCGGCGAGCGTTGACTATCTGGGGTTCATATTGAACTACGCCATAAAACCAGGCATTATCGGTCAGCTGATAACCAACATAGTTTTATACATAATTATATTCTCGATTATTGTATTAATTACAAGAAAATCGGGTCGCGCAGACCTCACCGAATCATTTGACAGATTTCCGCCTGTTGCGAGCCTGATGATTTTCGTGGCTTTCCTCGCCGCATATTACAGCGTCACGGCATCGTTCGACGCGGAATACACAAAAGAGACCGCAAACCTGCTGACGATGTTTTCGTCGATGCTCATCGTCGGATGCATAGCATATCTTGTGATAAAATACCTCGTCGTCTCACAGAAAAAGCGCGCGACGGAAAAGCAGCTTGAACTCGAACTCAGGCACTACAGCGACATGGCGCAGAAGAACCGCAACATGCGCGTGTTCCGCCACGATTTCAAGAACAATCTTATCTCCGTAAGGGCGCTGATAGACGGCGGGCAATACGGCGAAGCGGAAAAATACATAGATGAGCTTTACGGCAGGCTCGACGCGACAAAGAGTGTTGTTTCAACGGGCAACCATCTTGCCGACGCCATACTTGCCGAGAAATACGCAGCCGCACGGGAACGCGGCGTAAAAATCGACTTTGAGGGCATTATTCCGAACGGCAGAATAGAAAACATCGACCTGTGTACTATTCTCGCAAACGCGCTCGACAATGCCATTGAGGGAATCAGGCATGTTAAAAACGCCGCAATAGGCATCCGCGCCATTGATGACGGAGCGGTGTTCACGCTTATAATAAGCAATCCCACGGACAAGCCGGTTGAAATAAAAAACAACCGCGTTAAAACAACGAAGGGCGACGATGTTAACCACGGGCTCGGAATCGGCAGCATAAGAAACGCCGCCGGGAAATACAACGGCGAAGTCAATCTCAGATATAAAAACGGATATTTCACTATTGAAGTGATGATGATAACGAGAAAGGGTGCAGGAAACGATGAACAGTAAAATCAAGGCAACACTCAGGAAATTTCTGAGCGTTGTGCTCGCGGCACTGACTGTGTTCGGCTGCGCCGGAGCGGCTTTTGCCGCAGGCTCGGACGCAAGCGGCACAGTCAACGGAGTCGATTGGGTCTACACCTCGGCCGACAAAACGCTCGTTTTGAGCGGCAGCGGCACACTCGGCGAAGATGTTGCCGACTTCGGGCTTTTCGGCGGCTCATGGGTCGCCGAGCATGTAAAGATCGGGGCGGATGTAAATATCACAACCGGTCGCGTCTTTGAGAACTTTGACTTTGTAGATGAATATGAGGTAGACGCGAATAATAAATATCTCTGCAACCCCGACGGCGTGCTTATGGACAAAGATAAGACTGTGCTCATAAAATACCCAGCTGGAAGCAAAGAATTTTCATTTTACACCGTTCCCGATACCGTGAAAACCATTTCTTACCGTGCTTTTGAGTTTTCTTCCGCTCTCAAAACAATATTCCTTAACGACGGTCTTGAGACAATAGAAAACTTTGCGTTTGACAACTGCGGCAATTTACTCTATATCACAATACCCGGCACGGTGACCTCGATGGGCAAAGGCGTTCTGGCTCAGTGCAATCTGCTCAACAAGGTAACCATTGAAGAGGGCGTTACCGCGATACCCGAAGACGCATTTGACAGATGCAGAAGTCTCGAAACAGTAAATCTTCCCGATTCACTGACAACTATAGGCGACATCGCATTCTTTGGCTGCACCAAGCTTAAAACCCTGAAGCTGCCGAAAAATCTTCAGACATTTACCGACTCCCCCGGAAGAAATTTCGGCGGACTCAATATTGCCCTGACAGTCGACCCCGAAAATCAGTATTTCAGCACGGACGATCTCGGTGTGCTATACAACAAGGACAAGACCCTGCTCTACTACTGCCCGAATCTTCCGTATACTTTTGACTACACTGTCAGATGCGATCTCAATAAATATGCATTCAAGGGGTGCGAAAATCTCAGAAACGTTGACGTTGCATATAACCTGCGCGCCATACCGACATATGCTTTCAACGGCTGCAAAAATCTCAATACCGTAACTCTCCCCGCGACGCTTCAGAGAGTTGACGGCGCTGCGTTCGATTCATCGCTGAATACGGTAAATTACCGCGGCACAGAGAAACTCTGGAAGCTCATAACTATAGACAGCTACGACAACAGCGCCATTAAATCGGCAAATGTTGTTTATAATTACAGCGAAGAGGAAGAGCCGGAGGAGATAACCTTCACCTTCGATAGATCCAAAAGTACTGTAACCATAACAGGAAGCGGCACTTTGACGGTCAATGACATAAAGAAATGGGACACCTCGGAAATAAACACATACGCTCTCAAGGTTAAAATCGGCAAGAACATAAACGTAACCGATGCGAGAGTGTTCTGCGACTCGATACAGCCGTTCTATTACATGAAATCGTTCGAGGTCGATTCCGGCAACCCGTATCTCAGCTCGCTCAACGGAAATCTCTACAACAAGGACAAGACAAAGCTCATCAGGTTCCCTGCCCAAAATACAACGGCTGACTACGATGTTGTCGAGTGCACGGTTGCATCTACTGTAAAAGAAATCGCGCCATATGCGTTCGCGAACACGGGAGTTACAGATGTCAATCTCCCGAGCGGACTTGAAACCATCGGCGATTACGCTTTTTACAGTGCGACAAAGCTTGTTGACATCACTATCCCGGACTCCGTAAAGACAATAGGCGTCGGCGCATTCCGTGACTGTTGGAAAATGACAAAGGCAACTCTGCCCGAGGGTCTTGAAACTATTCCACGGGAATGCTTTATTGGCTGCAGAAAGCTTGAAAGCGTAAATATTCCGGATTCTGTCACAACGATAGGCAATATGGCTTTCACGGGCTGTGCACTCAAGGAGATAAAGATATCTAAGAATCTGACAAATATCGTCGTCCCCGGCTACACCTTCGCAGGATGCCCTGCGGCGATCACTGTAGATGCCGCCAACCCGAACTACAGCGCGGACGAGCGCGGAGTGCTCTATAACAAAGACAAGTCGCTCCTGCTCCACTGCCCGAATTTCGAGAAAGCTTTCACATTCGATATAAACTGCGGCATAGAGCAATATGCGTTCTTCAACTGCTCGAACCTCACGGACGTGACCTTCTCCTTTGCAATCAAAAAAATCCCGTTCGGCGCGTTCAGGGATTGCAGCTCACTCAAAATAACCACCGTTCCCGACACGGTCAGGATGATAGATTCTGTGGCATTCTCAGGCTGCGCCATGACAAACTTCTATCTCCCCGACTCTGTCGAATACTTGGGAGACAGCGTTTTTGAGCGCACACCGCTGACACATTTTGAGTTCAATGACAAAATAGACACCTTCAAGAACATATTTCCGATATGCAAAAATCTCAGGACGGTCGTTCTCGGCAAGGGCATAAAGAAAATAGAGTCCGGTGCGCTCGGCGGCACGAGCAAGATAGACACGATATACTACCGCGGCAGCAAAAGCGACTGGGAAAAGATAAATGTCACCGAAGTTGCCTCGGCGCTCAAAAATATCAAGATTGTCTATAACTACGGCCAGACGAGCGGCGTTTGCGGAGATAACCTCACATGGAGCTTCCAGCCAGATCTCTATCAGATAACGGTTGAGGGCAGCGGCGATATGTATTCCTATGACAATGTCGCGGACTACACCTGGAGCAGCACCGCAGACGATGTCACGGGCTGTCTCTTATACACATCTCCGAGCCCACGAGACATGCGCAGATCTCGT
>ERZ1027256.701-NODE-701-length-11712-cov-6.167024_pt1 | contig 11712 bp, 3 predicted proteins | sample MGYA00519242_ERZ1027256 | MGnify/ENA primary metagenome ERZ1027256 (study PRJEB26926, sample SAMN06164394) | human gut metagenome | biome: ENVO:00009003; feature: ENVO:2100002; material: ENVO:00002003 | host: Homo sapiens | place: USA | collected 2012 ...
GAGATCTGCGCATGTCTCGTGGGCTCGGAGATGTGTATAAGAGACAGTCATTAACCTCTGACACCGGCTTTGTATAAAGCTCTTTCATTAGGTGTGTCCTCCTTATTTTATCAAAGCTCGCCTCCACCCCTTAAGGCAGAGGTGAAAGCTTTGCTAAATTGTGTTAATTAAGCATTATAGTCGTAAAGTGATGCTTCTGAATAGTAAGTATGAACATTACCATCTGCATCCTTAGTAACAACGAATGCTCTTGCGCCGGCAACGCCTGTCTTTGCAGTAAGACCGTAGTTCAAACCAATCTGTGAAGCGTTGGTGTTGTTATAAATAACTCTAACCTTACCAGGATTTGTACCTGATGCAGTATTGCCAACGTTTTCAAGTGTAAGGTCAGAAGCTGTTACATTCTTACCATATACGAAGCCCTGGCTAACTACTGTCTCATTATCAGCAACAGTACGTGTTGCAACAAAGAGAACGTCGCAATCTGTAGCTGAAGGACGAGTTGTTGAAACGATAGCAACCTGAGTCTTAGAAGTGTCATCAGCCTTTGTAACTGCTGTGAGTTCGATATCCGAAGCACAGAAGAATGAGTATGATTCACCGTAACCAACTGTTGCGCCGTTTACTGTCCATGATGTTGCGCCTGCCTTAGTAACTGTTACCTTAGCGTCATATGCAACATTTTCAGCCTTGTCAGTGTAGTCAGTGCCGTTAACTGTGATTGTTGCGCCTGCAGCCTTAACTGTGTAAGTCTGAGTAGCATCCTTCTCATAGATAGCTCTGATGGTCTTACCTTCTGTAAGAGCGGTAATCTCATCGTTTGTAAGAGCCCAGCCCTTGAATGTATAACCAGGATAGATAGGAGCAGTTGCAGGAACCTTAATGTTTGCACCGCTTGTTACTTCCTGAGTTGATACAACGTTACCGTACATATCAATGAATACAACTACGAATGTTGATTCAGCTGTTTCTGTAAATACAGGAGTTACCTCTGTATCAGCAACTGCTGTGAATGAATATGTTTCGTTAGTTGAAACGAGCTTGTTAGCAACCTTCCAACCTACGAACTCTGCACCCTTATTAGCCTGAGCTGTAAGAGTTACAGTTGAGTTAGCAAGAACCTTAGTAGTCTTACCGTTTGTTGCGTCCTCGCTGTTAAGAGTTGTTGTACCGTAAGCAGTCTTAGCAACTGTGATATCATAACCCTTAAGCTGAGGAAGAACCTTAGTTTCGAGAACCTGACCGCAAATTGTACAGCTTGTAACTTCTGAACCCGGCTTATCAAGTGTAGGCTCTGTTACAACAGGTGTACCCTTTGTGCAATCTTCTGTTACAACCTTAGCAACTTCGTCATAGTTAGCGTTTGCTGTTACAGCAGAAACTGCCGGCCAGCTATAAGTTGTATGGCTGTGCTGTTTATTACCTGCCGGTGTAGCAGCTGTATCAGCAGTATTTGTCTTTGGAGCTACAGGAGTAGCGCCTGCAGCAAGCTTCTGAGTATCAACTACAGTGCCTGCAGCGTTTGTAAATGTGATTGTATAAACCTCAACAAGAACAAGACCCTTAACTGCATCTTCAAGAGCAGTAGCAGCAGCAGTTACCTGTGCCTGATCTGTGTAAGCTTCAACAGTATCCTTAGCGTTAGCTTCAAGAGCAGCTGTTACCTTAGCATAAGATTCAGCTGTATACTTAGTACCGTCAACTTTCTTTGCAGCATCAAGTGCAGCATAGTAAGCTGTACCGTCAAGCTTATCGTCCTTAGTCTGAGTATCTACATGATTACATACAGTACATGTTCCTGTAAGAACAGTACCTGAAACAAGTGTATGCTTACTTGTCTCTGCATAAGTAATGTCACAATCTTTCTCAGCTGTAGTAGCAACCTCTTTGTAAGTAGTATCTGCAGTAGCAGCTGATACTGCCGGCCATGAGTAAGTTGTTACTTCGTGCTTATTGTCGCTCTTATAATTTACAGTTGCAGCAGTATTTGTTGAAGGAACTGTTGGAGTTTCGCCTTCTTTAACTGTCTGCGTATCAACAGTCTTGCCGTTGATGTCATTGAACTTAATTTCATAAGTTGTTTCAGCAGGAGTGTCAACAAACTGGTTCTTTCCCATAAATGTTATTTTTGTTGAACCAGGCCACAAAGTTGAGCCATCATATTTCTTGGTCGATGGGTCATAGTAATTCTTTGCGTATGTCGTATACTCATTAGGCATATTACCGTCAGTTTGATTAGCAATATAATAGCAGTTGTTTACCTCTGTTGCATCCTTAACGTTAAATTCAATATTGCCTTCTTTTACAATTTTGAATGCATAAGTTGCAACGATGGCAGAATCTGAATATGTGTAACCAGGTTCGCCTGTAGCCGGGTCATAGAAAACGCCATCTGCTTCTGATGAAGTTGTATTAGTTTTAATCAAATTAGCCGGAGCCATAGAAAACTGAATACCTGATGTATTACCAGCATCATCTTTAAGAACCACAGATGTGTTAGTTTCAATATCAGGTAATTCGTTAGCATGTAAGCCGTCTTTCATACAAGTAGAAAAGCTTCTTAAATAGTCTGTGCCGCCTTTAACCCAAGTACCTTTATTAGCTGCTTTCATTTCGCTTTCAGTACCTAATGCATAAACTGTTTTTTTACCCTGTTTATAAGAATATACACCCGCAAGTTCAATAGCATCGTTAAACTCTAATTGTGCAATAAAATAACCAATTTCTTTAATATTTTCACAAATAACAGTCATTGTGAAATAATCGCCAACACCAAACTGAAGGTTTTCGCTAAGTGTGCTGTATCCACTCTCTGATGCTACATTATAAGTGTTTGCCTTGTCTTTATCAATATAAAGAGTACCAGATGCAACACCGTTAGTCACTTTATACTTATAATCAACAGGAACACCTCTAAGCGATGAATAAGAAAAATCAGAACCAGAAGAGCCACTTGTCGAATAATCATTATAATCAGTAGCGCCGCCATCAAAGAATGTACCAAACTGAAGCTTAATATTAGGTGAATAGTCACCAACCGCAGCTAAAGCAGTAAACGGAACTGACATAATGACCATAAGAACTGACAAAATGACAGCGATTGCCTTTTTGAAAGTTTTATTCATTTTCGTTCTTTCCCCCTATTATTTTAAAGTTACACTGTTGTAATTTACAGTCTTATTGTAAAAAGCAATAAATGACATATAATCTGTACCGTTCACAATGTTATCGCCGTTAAAATCACAATACAAATTATAATCGCCTGTGTATGAACTTATAAATGACATATAATCTGTACCATTTATAAGTTCATCTTTATTGTAGTCACAAATAACGACGCCGACAGAGCCAACATCTTTAGACTCGGAAACTACTAATGTAACTTTTCTGTCAACCGTGGTTTCACCACTAATCAACATTGTATACTCGCCTGCCGGAACGCCGGAGAGAGTATATTTGCCATTTGAATCTGTAGTCGCAGTGGCAATGGCAGAACCATCTGCTGACTCAACAGTAAGATTAATATTTGCAATACCGGCAGATACTTCAGTACCTGTCAAATCTGTTGCAATCTTAACCTGACCTGTAATATCATAACCGGACGCCTTTGGTGAAACGTCACAGGTCATTAAATATAGAGAACCGGGATAATCGGCAGATTTGGTAACAAGAGCATACTCATCGTCAAATCCGTCATTATAATTAGCCAAAACGAAGGTCTTATTTGGGTCTGTTGAAACCGAAATAACATCAGCGGCGTCACAATCCTTTGCAAAAGCAACCGAGAAGGTTGCAAGCAACGTGCCGTCCTTTGTTACAGATGAACAAGTGTCAGCATCTGAAACAAAGCCGAATACCAAATTAGAATCATTCGTTACGGTTCCCATCGAAGATACGCCGGCAACCTCATCAGAAAGAAGAGCCTTAGGCTCACTCTGCACTGATACATCCGAAGAATAGGTTGATGTAACCTGCACAACCGATAACTCGGTAACGCCCTCTAAATAAAAGCTGACGTCATATGTACCGGCAGGTAACTTATCACCGTCGTATTGTTTGCCGTTAGAATCTGTGTATGTGCAATAAACGTTCGGGCTCTCCGTTCCGAGCGCAGCAGCATACGAAGTACGAGGAAGGCACACAACAAGCGCAACAAAAACCAAAAACGCAAGTGTACCGAAAATAACACCTACTCGTTTTTTTGCAATTGTATTCATTGGTGTTACCTCCTTGTTAAAAAATTTGCTTAATTTGGTGAGAAGCAGAATCGCCGTGAAGGGCAAAGACAAAATCGGTCAGAAAACATAAAAATATGAAACCAAGCAACTTTGGCAAAAGCCAAACACCGTGAAACATTAAATATTTACTAAACGAAACTGCCCATAGCCTCCCCGCCCAAAGCGGGCATAGTATATAAACGGCAAAAGCCGAATATATCAAGACAAAGCAAAGCCATAGCTCTGCTTAAAATAAATGATAACACAAGTCATCGTAATTTTCAAGTAAAACTTCTTAGGGACTTTCGCCCCTAAGAAGTATAGAAATTAATTAGTCAAGAGCAAGCGGTACATAATCAACTGTGTTGTTATAGAATGAAACAAATGTCATATAGTCAGTACCGTTTACAACATTATCTCCATTGAAATCACAGTAAACATTGTATTCACCTGTATATGCGGAAACGAATGTCATAAAGTCAGTGCCGTTAATCAAATTATCACCATTATAATCACAAATAGCAACAGGAATCTTAACGCCGCTGATATCACTATTACCGCTTAGGGTAACAGTTCTGTCAACGGTAACCTTATCTCTGTGAATTGTCAACTCAGTTGTACCAACCGGAACATTTGCAGTAAATGTTCCGTCGGAAGCAGATGTTGCAACAACTACACCATTAGCCAAAATATCTATTCCGCCAATGCCTGCAGATGACTGAGTACCGTCAAGATTTGTAGCGATATTGATTGTACCGCTTACAGAAATTGTCTTAGGTCCTACTGACTCAACCGAAGGAACGATTGTAGTATTGCCTGTAACAGTAAGCTCATACGGGAATGCTGTTGCTGTATCGTCAAATGTAAGTTTGTCGCCGTTAACAGTAAGTTCAGGTTTAAGAGTATAACCTTCCTCTGCTGTTACATTGATTGAAACAACCTGACCCTTTTCTACAGCTACAGGACCTGAGTAAGCAACGCCGTCGATTGTTACTTTAGCACCTGCAACAGGAGTTATAGTAAGCTCACAGCTCTCAAACTCGGTAAGACCGATTTCAGCTGCCTGAAGTTCAGTATCAACATTGTAAATCTTAGCAAGCTGAGCGTCATAGTTCTTACGGTCATTGATATTGAATGTGCCGGAATTCTTATACTTATAAGAACCGTTACCATAGTTAGCAAGGTCAACTGCAACAGCAAGAGCTCTCACGTATCTGTTCCAAGATGCTGATGAGTACTTTGTTGTGCCTTCGTTAACAAGCTTACCTGATGCATCAAATGCACCAAAACGTGGGTTAGCTGCTACGCCATTCTTAGATACGGTTGCTTCAGTAGCAACTGTACCGTCTTCATTGTATGTAGCAGGTGTTGCCTTGAGCATTGAGTAAGCATTACCCGATGCGCACTTGATTTCATTTTCAAGCTGCTTGCCCTGGTAACCACGTTCAATAACTGCAGAAGCGAATATGTTAAAGAGTTTAACGTATTCTTTTGCCTGAACAGAAGATACTTCAGAAGCTGTGGTATAAGTAAACTTAGTACCTGCATTCTTGAGATCATTCATAAGCTTAGCAGCGTCAACATAAGACATACCGTTTCTTTCAACAGTCTTGCCTGTTGTTGCGTCAACGTAATCAACGTCAACTGTATACTGCTGTTCAGCCTTCTTTGCATATTCTACCATCTTATTATATGTAAGAATATCAAAGTTGATTTCCTCAAGACCGTTTCTAAGCTCAGAAATCTCATTGTAGAGTGTTGATGATGAGCTGATAAGGTGAGACTTAACTACGCTAAGAACATATTCAAGTCTGTCATTAGCCTGAGTAGCAATACCACGATTATCTACTGAATCCATCTCGCCTGAGTTAGGAATGAGCTGATACTCAGCTGATGGGAACTTACATGCCCAATTATCGCCTGAGTTGCACTTCTTACCTTCAGCATTTCTGTATACATATTGAACCTGATTATAAAGAGGCTCGTTATCTTTGTTTGTAGCCTGAGTAGTTGTCGGTTTCTGCCATGGGCCGCCAGGATATGTATCGAGATCCCATTTTGTAGCATACTTAACTGAGTTAGTAAGGTAATAGTTACCGTCCTGACCGAGTGTTACATTAGCCAATGCAGCATCCTTGCCATTCTTAACATCTGATGATGTAAGCGGCTTTGGTGAGTAAATAGGCATTGTACATTTCTCATCGGAATAGTAAATTCCCTTTACGCCGCCGCTGGTTGCACCTGTACTGTCTACTGTGCCGCCGACATAAGCAGTTGCTTTAACCGATTCAGGGATTGTGTAGCTTACCTGAGTACCCTTTACAGTAAATGTTACTGTTTCGTTAGAGGTTGAGTAAGGAACGTATGCACGATCGCCTGTTGCGGAAGTTGTAACTGAAGTTTTAACTGCATACTCTGTTTTATCTGACTGAGTAAGAGCTGATTCAGCAGTGTAAGGAGCTGACTGAACGCTAAGTACCTTCATAAGAGCATCCTTAGCCAAATCATAAACTGAACCGATAGATGCATCCTCTTTGAAGTCGGATGTTTTATAGTTAGCCATGATATTGGCAAGTTCGTTATAGTTTTTATCAAGTGAGCCGGCTGAACCGCTTTCACCGATAACAAGCTGGAAGCTGCCTGTCTTATAAGAACCTGAATTATAGAAGTTAACATTAACATCATAAGTGCCGGTCTTAACAGTAGCCTCACCGTCGAAACCAAACGGTCTGTAGTTATTAACAGCATTTGAAGCAAATGTTTGCTTTGAGGTATTTATATAGATAGCATCAATACCGGTACCGAGTGTAACCATATTAAAGATGTTATCATAGTTATATTTACCACCGGTCTTAAGATACATTGTATCATAAATACCGCTTTCATTGATATGGTAACCGGCAATAATCTTAGCATCAAGTGCTTCCTGAAGAGTGAATGCAACGTGAGTTCTTGTTTCAATCTCCTTGCCCTCATTTTGCTTTGAAATTTTACCGATTTCCTCAGAAGTATAACCTCTGTAGTAGTCAACAGCAACAAGGCCGCTACCTGTAGAACCGTTTGTATAGTTACGCTGCCATTCGCCGAACTCGCCTGAGCCTGCAGATGTTTCTACACGATAGTCATACATACCAATCTTAAGAAGATCACCTGTTGACTTATCCCAACGAGCAATAGCGTTAGTTTCGCCGATATTTACTGTTGTTAAATTAGAATCGTCGAATGCCTTAGCTGCAGTAGTAAGGTTATTTGATTCATAGCCGGATTTTCTGTCAAAGAAGAATACACCGTCAATGCTCTTTTCCTTACTGCCGCCCTTCATAAAGAATGAATACTGAGCGATTTCGTTAAGCTTGTTAGAAGCGATAACCATCTTATCAGGATAGTTTGCAGAGATATTACCGCCGATACCTGTAAGAGAATGAACGGTTACACCGTTTTCTTCTCTGTCAGTGCCGTCTGCCTGCTGGAATGTAGAGTTGAAGTTATAATCAGCATCATAAAGAGCATTTCTGAAGCTTACTTCACTTGTAAGAAGCTTATAAGCCGTTACAGTATTGCCTCCATAAAGGACATTGCCCTGATCATCAACGATATCATAATTTACAACAACACGGCATGTGTTTGTTGTATCAGAACCTGAAACTTCGAATGGAACTGAAATATCAATTTTAGCACTCTTACCCGGATCAATAGGAGTTTTAGGGAATGATATTGTATCATCAGGTTCTTCTACGTTGTAAACATCATATTGAAGCACGCTTGTAATCTTTACATAGTAACGGGAAAGCTGAGTAGCCTTGCCGTTTTTGATGTATGATGCATTGATACCTACCGAGTTGTTAGTAACAGTAAGTACATCATCATACGGTTGACCTGAAATACAGCCTGTTACGGTGTTAGAACCGAATGAAGCAGTAGCCATCTTGAGCTGATGCTGACCAAGTGTAGTCAATGCATTAGGAAGGAAGCTGTTAACTGCCTGTACTGCAAAACAGATACCTCTGATAATAGAATCAGAGTAGGTCTTAGTACCGTTTGTACCGTATCCGCCGAACTCTACAAAGTTACAGATAAGCTTTTGGAATGCACCCAAGTTCTTACCGTCTGTACCTGCAAGTACCTTAACCTGGAAGAAATCATCAAACGGATGAGTAGTTGTAGCATCAGGAACGATTGTCTTAAAGCTCTGTCCGCTGTAACGTGCGCCAAACAATCCGTTAATGAGATCCTTAAGTAAATCATAAATTGTTACGACGATTGAAGTCTTTTGGATAGGCTCTGCAGAAACGATTGTAAATAACTGGTTAAGGAAGTTAGATACGCCGCAAAGACCTGTCTTTGAATTTTCTTTACCAATATCAAGGAATGAAAGAACAATGTTGTTCCAAATAAGTTCCTCTGAATTGAATTTAGCATAACCCGTACCCTGAAGTGTACCGAGAACAGGCATAAGCTTATTAGCTATTGCATTAATGTTTTCCCAAAGAGTATTCTTTGTTGTGATAAGGCTGTTGCCGTTTGTATCACAGATACCGAGGAGAGCACCTACGCCCATAGCTCTTTCGCCCTTATTTACAGCCTTCTCCATTGCATGGTCGCCGCCGTAGTAGCAAACTACAGAATTAAGAAGGTCGAAGAGTGTTGTTTTAGAATCAACAGCTGCTGACTCTGTCTTCCAAGTATTGCCGTTTTCGTCCTCAAGAGGAACGTAAGCCTCAATTACATAAGCAACTGCGTCACGAGCCATTGGAAGAATTGTGCCTTCAAGTGTTGCATTGATTGTTCCGTCGCTGTCAATCTTTACAAGCTTTGAATAATCCTTGTTAGGCATTGAGTATGATAAATACTCCTTAAGGCATACATAAGCTACTGCTTCTGCATCCTTACATCCGTCCCAATCAGAAGGATGGATAATTTTCTCAAGCTTGCCTGCGCCAAGATTTACCTGACCAATGCAAGCAACGAGCATAGGAATCATTGCTGCTTCAAGATTCTTCTCTGTAAGAGCAGTGCTAGCGCCGTTCTTTGCGTAGAAAGCTTTAAGAATGTTAGCGTCTGTAGCGTCTGCTGTGTACTGAACCATCTTGCAAGCGTTGCCAACGAGTGTTGAAACGATTGACTTAATTGCTGCTGCGTCAATAGTTGCAAAATCACCGGTTGTTGTCATTTCAGGACGTGTACCGATAACGTTGTCGCGCTGTGGGAACAAGTCCTTAACTGCTGCAACAAGTGCGTCATTAAAGCCTGCTACCATTGAGCTGTACTTTGAATAGCTTTCGCTAAAGAACTTATCGATGTTTGGAGTACCTGTTTCTGCAAAATAAAGATTGATAGGACCTGTTGTTACGTTAAAGCCGTAATCAGCAAGTGGGCTGTATCTTAACTTAGCGAAAAGTCTCGTTGCGTCGATATCTTTCCAAGAACCTGTTGAGTCCTCGGCAGCTGTACGATCATAAGTTACATTCTTCTCAACATAAGCAAGGAAATCCTTTGCAGAATCAAACTTATAATCCTTATATACTGCATTTGCCCATTGATCGAGCTTAGCCTGTGTATAGTTTGCAGCAACATCATTATCATTCCACTCGCCCTTTTGGTCGAAGAAATAATAATAGTTGTTATCAAAGTTAGCACCGTGACCCTTATCAAATCCGTCATTTACGTGAAGGAGTTTGATTGAACCCTTGAGAACTGTATCCCAAGCAAGGTCAAGAGCTCTGTAACCGAAATCAAAAAGATTGTCGGTTGCCTTAAGTGTTACCTTAGTGGTTGATGCTGTTGCATAACCGTTTTTGTCAGGAGCACCGTAAGCAAAGAGAAGAACGTTAAGAGGATTACCCTCATCATCTTTAAATTCATCTGAATATATAAGGTTAGGGTCATAACCAAGCTTTGCAGCTGCAGTAGCATAGTCAGAATTGCTTGCCTTCATTTCAGCTTTAATCTTCAAATAACGTGTAGCAGATGTGTCCTGAATTGCTGTTTGCGAATCAGCATCTGTGTATTCTTGATTATATGTAACAAGTACACTGATCTTATCAAGAAGCTCTGTTGTGAGTTTATTAATAAGTTGGTCATCATAAACCCATGTTGCAGTACCGTTCTTGAAATTATTAATTTCCTCTTCTGTATACCAATTAGTATATTGGAAAATAAGGTTTTGAGCAACATTGTATACTAAGTTTGTTTTGTACTTTGTATCTGTAAAGCCCAAAAGGTTACCTATAATCTTATATACGTCAAGGTTTGCAACGTTACCGAGAGTACCGAGAGTAAAGTTACCTCTAAGCACCTGGCCTAAAATATCAGCGCCGTTATAGTCGCAAGAAAGGTTTTGGAAAATACCGATTACGCTTCTTAAAATATCAGTTGAAGATGCAGTTTCTCTTGTAATATTCCAATCCTTTGTAGCAACAGCCTTAAAGTTAAGGTTGCCGGCATCACCGAGTAAGTTACCATATGAGTTAAGAAGATCAGCGACGCCCCTAAGTGTATAGAAAATTTCGTCAACACTGTGAGTACGTACCGGAATGTCTTTTTTAATAAGACCAAAAGCATTAAGCTTAAGGGTACGGCTGTTGCTGTCCCATGTGATATACTGGGTAATACTTGAAGGAAGGTTTTCAAGAAGCTTATCAATCTGCGGACCGTATTCGGCAAGCATCAAATCAGCATAGTCAAGTAAAGCTGTAGCTACCTGTTCATCGGAAAGAATAGCCCACGCCAAATCGTTATATTCGATTGACTCGTCGGCATACGTCTTTTCACTGCTCATAGTATCAGCATAAGCAGTTAAAGCACCGGTAAAGCAGGAAGCTGCCATAAGCACTGCCATAAATAATGCCAGAAGCTTATGTGAAAACTTTTTTGCCTTCGTTTTCATTTTTTACCTCCATTAAATTTAAAATAATTGAATAATAAAGTGTTAACATATTGCGTGGGAGCCTGTCACAATCTCTGACCATCAGGCAATCTGAATTAGACTGAAGGTCGGCAAAGCCAAACCGTTGCACCAAAAACTGCGCAATATGTGCTTTAAACACATTATAATTATTACATAAGGCAACAAAAAAGTCAATAAAGACAAACGACAAATGATATTTTTGTAACAATGTCCAAAAAAGCAAACCCATTTTTGACACCTTGCACAAATTATTAACTAAAAGTTTACAATTTGTTTATAATTCGGCGCCAAAAAGCTCTTGATTTTCCGCAAGTAAAGCTGTGATACTTTACACAAAATTTACATTTGTAAAGATATTTGCCTTTACAAATCGAACAGAATTTTACTCGACTTTATATGGATTATATTACGTTTTACAGTCAATTTTCTGTCGAATTATGTTTGTTAGACTTTTTATGTTATATTGTCTATTTTGCAACTCTCTATCGTCAAAAATCAACGCTAAAATATGTGAAAATTCACAATAAATTCAAAATATGTTATAAAATTATTGACTTATAAGTTTTTATTTGTTATAAATATATTGTA
>ERZ1027256.704-NODE-704-length-11681-cov-5.825649_pt1 | contig 11681 bp, 10 predicted proteins | sample MGYA00519242_ERZ1027256 | MGnify/ENA primary metagenome ERZ1027256 (study PRJEB26926, sample SAMN06164394) | human gut metagenome | biome: ENVO:00009003; feature: ENVO:2100002; material: ENVO:00002003 | host: Homo sapiens | place: USA | collected 2012 ...
CTGCGGCACAAATAGCTGTGTGAAAAATAAGCGATCACGCTTATTTTTCACACTAAGACTCATCTGAAAACATAAAACCCCGGCAGAAGCCTGATGAAAAGTTTCTGTCGGGGTTTTTGCGCGAAAAAGGTGTAGCTGCCCAAAATGCTGCAACGTGCTGCAACGAGAGTGACAACCGCAGGGAAAACGGGGGATTCCTGCGGTTTTGAATGTCAAAGCGTTTTGGAAGAAATACGGAATGGAGGAGAGAATGAAAGAGAAAAAAGGGAGTTTCAGCGGCTCAATCGGATTTGTGCTCGCTGCGGCGGGGAGTGCGGTAGGCGTCGGAAATATTTGGCGTTTTCCTTATTTATGTGCAAAGGACGGCGGCGGACTGTTTCTGATTATTTATCTGGTGCTGGTGCTGACATTTGGTTTTGTTCTTTTGACAACGGATGTGGCGATCGGGAGGAAAACAAAGAAAAATGCACTGAATGCATTTGCTGCGATTTGTCCGAAGTGGAAATTTCTGGGATATCTGACGTTTCTGGTTCCGGTGCTGATTATGACTTATTATTCGGTCATCGGCGGCTGGATTACGAAATATTTTGTGGAATATCTGGTATCTGGGGACAACGTGCCTGCGCAGGACGGATATTTCACTTCGTTTATCACGTCAAAGGCAGCCCCGATCGTGTTTATGCTTCTGTTTCTGGTGCTGACAGCAGCAGTCGTTTACGGCGGTGTGGAAAAGGGAATCGAAAAGGTTTCGAGCTTTATTATGCCTGTGCTGGTTGTTCTGATTGTGGCGATTGCGGTTTTTTCCCTGACGCTGTCGGCAGAAGGGGAGGATGGTGCGGTTCGGACGGGAATGCAGGGACTGGCGATTTATCTGCTGCCGGATTTTCATGGACTGACGGTGAAACGGTTTCTGGAGATTTTGCTGGATGCGATGAGCCAGCTGTTTTTCTCCCTGAGTGTTTCGATGGGCATCATGGTGACTTATGGTTCCTATGTAAAAGATGACGTGGACTTAAATAAAACGACGAACCAGATCGAAATTTTTGATACAGGAGTTGCATTCCTCGCTGGAATGATGATTCTGCCTGCGGTTTATGTGTTCCTTGGAAAAGAGGGCATGGCGTCCGGTCCCAGCCTGATTTTCATTTCGCTGCCGAAGGTTTTTTCGGCGATGAGAGGCGCAGGAAGAATCGTGGCAATCGCCTTTTTCCTGATGATGGGCTTTGCGGCGCTGACATCGTGTGTATCCGTTATGGAAACGCTGGTTGCAAACTGTATGGAAGTATTTCATCGGACACGCAAAAAGATGTGTGGACTGATCGGTGTTTATTCGCTGGTAACGGCGGTGCTGATCTGCCTTGGCTACAACGTGCTTTACTTTGAACTGCCGCTGCCAAACGGTTCCACCGGACAGCTGCTCGATGTGATGGACTATATCAGCAACAGCTTTTTGATGCCGTTTATTTCATTGCTGACGAGCATTCTGATCGGCTGGGTGATTGGCCCGGACTGGATCGTTGGTGAGGTGGAGAAAAACGGTGAGCGCTTTACAAGGGCGAAGCTATATCGTTTTATGATTAAATACGTCGTGCCGGTTGTGATGCTGATTCTGTTTTTGACCTCAACGGGACTGTTGAATAGGATTGCGTAAGAATTTTGTGCTGTAATAGGGGTCCAGGGAGCGCTGCCACTGTTTGTTGGCTGCAGGCAAGCTGCTTGCAGGAAGAAAGGCACTTTTGGTCACAGGGGCAAGGCAGATAGGAAAGACATGGCTTATTAGAAATGAGAACGAGGCTATCCCATCAGTTTATGACTGCAGGATAGCCTCGTTTTTTAGTTGTCAGCCTCCGTTGTAACGAGAACTTCTTCAGCCGGAGGCGCGTTCGTTTCAAATCTCAGTATTCGTTTACAGCTGTTTATTCTGCCGCCGGAGCATCGGATTCGGAAGCGGTTTCCTCAGTCTTTACATCGCCGGAGGTTTCCTCAGCTTTTGGAGCATCGGTCGCCGGAGCAGCGGAAGCTTCCTTTGCAGCCTCTTCCTCTGCAATTGCCTCTGCAGCCTCCTTTGCTTCTGCAGCAGCTTCGGCTACAGTGGTGTGAACCTTGTCTGCTACGTAGCGGGCAGCGTCTTTGGCCAGATCAGCGGCAGCACTTCCGGCCTGCTTTGCAGCGCCGGCAGCAGTGTGAGCGGCTTCCTCGACAGCCTGTACATCTTCGTTGCTGCGAACCTTGTCGACCGTTTCGTTGATCTTGCCGGTTACGGTTTCGTATTCGCTGCTGTTTTTGATTCTGGAAACGGTGTCGCCGACTTTATTGAAAACAGTGTCGCGCAGCTGGACAGCCTTATCCTGAGCAGCCTTTAAGTCCAGGGTCACATAGGTATGCCCGTCCTCTTTCGTTTCGGAAGAAAAGACGGGAGTGTCTTCTTTGGCTTCTTCTTTGGCTTCCTCCGGATGTTCGCTTTCATCGACGAAATCATCGTCCGTGAAATCGGTGTCGTCAAAGTCATCCTCTGGATCTTTTTCGAAATCATCCTCTTCTTCCGGAGCTTCCTGCACTGCGGCTTTTTTATTCTGGAGATAATAATAAGCAGCGGCAGCAGCGGTGCCGACGGTAACTGCGAGAGTGAAAAGTTTTCCTAATTTTTTAGCCATAATAATGCCCTCCATACATATACCAGAATATGGTTACTTATTTCTCTCATTTTAATACTATTTTATGAAAATGAAAAGGTCAGTATGTATGAAAAATCTATAAACTTAACATTGAAGTGACCCTGCAGGTATGATAGAATGAAACGACTCAGAAAGTCAATGACGCGGGGACAGACACATGAATGATAAATTTTTTGATTTGAAACAGGAAAAGCAGGACCGGATGATCAACGCATCTCTGAAGATTTTTTCCAGGGGCGGCTATCGACACGCCAGCACGGATGAGATCGTAAAGGAGGCGGGGATCAGTAAGGGACTGCTTTTTCATTATTTTGGAAGTAAACTGGGGCTGTACGGATTTCTGTTTGACTACAGCGCGCGCTTTATGTTGTTGGAGCTTTCCAGAGAGGTAAAACGTTCCGAAACGGATTATTTTGCCCTGACAAAGCAGATGGAACAGGCGCGGATGCAGGTGATGAAGCTTTATCCGTATATGCAGCGGTTTCTGGATGTTGCGGTAAAAGAAGAGAATACGGAAGTGGTGGAGCGGATCGCGGAAAAGAAGCTGGATTACGAGGATCGGCTGCGGGCATACAGCATGCAGGCAGATTACAGCATTTTTGCACCATACGGGGATTCTGTGCGTGTGACAAAAATGGTGCGCTATACGATCGACGGGCTGACCGATGAGATGTCGGAGCGCTACGATTTTTCTCCGGAGAAACTTTTTGCAGAGATCTGCGCTTATCTGGACACGCTGCGGCGGATGACCATAAAAGAGGCTTAAAGGCGCAAGCAACTGCGGAATGGAGGAAGAAGAGTGAAAGAAAAGCTTTATACGATACCGCTGAATGATGCGGTAAATGCGGGCGATGAGTGCCCTTTTTGTTATATCGAGCGGAATGTAGAGCAGGATCTGATGGATTTTGTGCTTGGCTCCTGCGCTTCGTACATGGAGAGCGATGTCCGTGAGGATACAGACCGGGAAGGATTTTGCCGCACACACATGAAAAAAATGTTCGATTACGGCAACACCCTTGGCAATGGCTGGATTTTAAAAACCTACTATAAAAAGCTGCTGTCCGAAATGGATGGCGAATTCAGGCATTTCAGGCCGCAGAAGCAGTCGATGGGGGACAAGCTGCGCAAAATTGCGCCGAAAAACTCCGTGGCAGACTGGGTGCAGAAAAAGGAAAGCACCTGCTATATCTGCGACCGTTTCCAAAAAGAATACGAGCGCTATCTGGACACTTTTTTCTATTTATATGAAAAAGATCCGGATTTCAAAGCACGGATTGCAAAGAGTAAGGGCTTTTGCCTGCATCATTTTGGGGAGCTTTGCAGCAGCGCGGATACCAGACTGTCGGAGAAGGAAAAAGAGACCTTTTTCCCGGAAATTTTCGAGATCATGCAGAAAAATATGGAGCGTATGAGCGCAGATGTGGACTGGCTGATTGAAAAATTCGATTACCAGAACAAGGACGCGGACTGGAAAAATTCCAAAGATGCCATACAGCGCGGAATGCAGAATATCCGGGGCGGTTACCCGGCCGATCCGGTTTATAAAATGAATAAATAGACAGGAGAAATGAGAGAAAAGACATGAGTAATGCAAAAGAAACCAAAGTAGAAGACCACGATTATTCCCTGCAGCCGGTGCCTCAGTTTGCACGGCGCAGGCTGCTGACAATGTTTATGATCATGCTTGGCTTTACGTTTTTTTCAGCCAGCATGTGGACGGGACAGACGCTGGGTGACAGCCTTGATCTGTCCGGCTTTATCGGGTCCCTGATCCTGGGAGGTATCATTCTTGCAATTTATACCGGCTCTCTGGCTTATGTCGGTGCCAAAACCGAACTTTCCCTGGATCTGCTGGCACAGCATTCCTTCGGTGCAAAGGGCTCCTATTTGCCGTCTGTGCTGACCAGCTTTACCCAGATCGGATGGTTTGGCGTAGGCGTTGCGATGTTTGCAATTCCGGTTGCAAAACTGATCGCTCCGGAAAATCCCTGGCTGCCTTATTTGCTCGTTGCGATTGCCGGCATTTGCATGACCGGTTCCGCATTTTTCGGAATTAAGGCGATGACCATCGTCAGCTATATTTCCGTTCCGCTGATCGCAATTCTCGGCATTACGGCGATGGTAATGGCGGTCAAAACCGGTGACGTTCCGCTGGCTGAAAAATTTGCAGAAAGCCAGGGTATGAGTGTCATTGCAGGCGCCGGACTGGTCATCGGTTCATTTGTCAGCGGCGGTACGGCAACTCCGAACTTTGCAAGATTTTCCAAAACGGCACTGCAGTCCGTTATCGTCACAGTAGTCGCATTCTTTATCGGCAACAGTCTGATGTTCTGCTTCGGCGCGTTCAGCGGCGTTTATGTAGGCGGAAACGATATTTTTGAAGTTATGGTTGCGCTGAACCTGACGGTATTTGCGATTATCGTTCTGGGCTTAAATATCTGGACAACCAATGATAACGCGCTTTATACCGCAGGTCTTGGACTGTCCAATATCACAAAAGTGCGTAAACGTCCGATGGTTGTAATTTCCGGTATTCTGGGAACCGTAACTGCGGTATGGCTGTACAACAATTTTGTCGGCTGGCTGAATATCTTAAACTGCACACTGCCTCCGGTCGGCATGATTGTTGTACTCGGCTATTTCTGCCATAAAGAAGAATACGAAAAATGGGATGTGATTCCCAGACAGGTCAACTGGTTCGCAATCGCAGGCGTTCTCATCGGCGCGGCTGTTGCAAATCTGGTTCCGTGGGGCATCGCTTCTGTCAACGGTATGGTTATTGCAGCGGTATGCTACCTCGTTGGCGAACTGGTAGAACGGAAGAAGAAATAAATTCGAAGAAAATCGAAAAAGAGAAGCGTCAAATTCTGCAAAACAGAGTGGAATTTGGCGCTTATTAACTTTGCTGACTTCTGCAAGCTCCTGATGGAAGGCGGAATCCTTCCGAGAGTATATAAAAGAACAGTTTATTTGTAGAATCAGTGAATGGAAGTATGATATAATGAGCACGAAAGAAAAACAAGCGACGCCGAAGGCGGCATTTGTTTTTCTCGTGCCATTAGCGAACGAGCAGCCTGCGCAGCAGGCGATAAAGCGCGTCAGCGCGGGCTCGTGAGCGAGCGAGAGCGCAAGTGAGTCAGCGTTCTTGCATGACTGACAGTCGAAAGTAAGGCACACGGGAGAAAGATTGTAAAAAGCGTGCGCGGAAATGAGAGAAAACATGACATTACGAGAATTACCAATTGGAAAAACAGCTACAATTAAATCGGTCGGAGGAGAGGGGGCGCTTCGGCAGCACTTTCTGGATATGGGACTGATTCCGCAGGGCGACGTGACGATGGTGAAATATGCGCCCATGGGCGATCCGATGGAGCTGCGGATTCACAGCTATGAACTGACGCTGCGTCTGGCAGATGCGGAGAAAATTGAAATAGAGAATGTGCGGGACGTTTGTCCTGAGACTTCCCGGCAGATGGGGAAGCCGATTCCGCATCCGGGTCTGGGAGAAGAGGGAAAATATCACGATAAGGAAAAGGAAGATCCGCTGCCGGATCAGGAGGTACTGACGTTTGCCCTTGCCGGCAACCAGAACTGCGGAAAAACGACACTTTTTAATCAGCTGACCGGCTCAAATCAGCATGTCGGAAACTTCCCGGGTGTTACGGTAGACCGAAAGGACGGTCAGATCCGTGGACAGGAAAATACGCTGGTAACGGATCTGCCGGGCATTTATTCGATGTCCCCCTATTCCAGCGAAGAGGTTGTGACGAGAAACTTTCTGCTGGAGGAGCACCCAAAAGGAATTATCAATATCGTGGATGCGACAAATATCGAACGGAACCTTTATTTGACGATGCAGCTGATGGAGCTGGATATCCCGATGGTGCTGGCGCTTAATATGATGGATGAGGTGCGGGAAAACGGCGGTTCCATTCTGGTTAATCAGATGGAGGCGCTTCTGGGCATTCCGGTTGTTCCGATTTCCGCAGCCAAAAACGAAGGCATTGAAGAACTGATTTCCCATGCGGTTCATGTGGCAAAGTATCAGGAGCGCCCCGGACGGGTGGATTTTTGCGACAGTGAGGAAGACGGCGGTGCCGTGCATCGGTGTCTGCATGCGATCATGCATTTTATTGAAGATCATGCAAAAGAAGCGGAGATTCCGGTGCGGTTTGCAGCTTCAAAGCTTGCAGAGGGAGATGTCCTGATCCGGGACAGCCTGAAGCTGGATGAAAATGAAAAGGAAACCCTGGAACATATCATCTGCCAAATGGAAGCAGAGCGGGGGCTGGACCGTGCCGCTGCGATTGCGCACATGCGGTTTGATTTTATCGAAAAGGTGTGCGACGAAACGGTGATTCGCCCCAAAGAGAGTAAAGAACATATCCGCAGTCAGAAAATCGACCGGATTTTAACGGGAAAATATACGGCGCTTCCGTGTTTTGCAGGCATTATGGCACTGGTGTTTTTCCTGACTTTCAGCGTAATCGGATCAGGCCTGTCAGATCTGCTCGATGCAGGGATTACGGCGCTTGGAAGCTGGGTGGATGCACACATGACAGCGTGGAACGTAAACGATGTGATTCATTCCCTTGTGATGGACGGTATTTTTAATGGCGTCGGAAGCGTGCTGAGCTTTCTGCCCATCATTGTGACGCTGTTTTTCTTTTTGTCGCTGTTGGAGGACAGTGGATATATGGCGCGGGTTGCGTTTGTGATGGACAAGCTGCTGCGCAAAATCGGTCTTTCCGGCAGAAGCATTGTGCCGATGCTGGTTGGGTTTGGATGTACCGTGCCGGGCGTTATGGCGAGCCGGACGCTGCCCTCTGCCCGTGACCGGAAAATGACGATTTTGCTGACGCCTTTTATGAGCTGTTCTGCAAAGCTGCCGATTTATGCATTTTTCACAGCGGCATTTTTCCCGAAACACGGGGCACTTGTGATGATTGCATTGTATTTTGGCGGAATTTTGATCGGGATTTTGATGGCACTTTTCATGCGCGGTACGCTGTTTCAGGGAGAAGCGGTTCCTTTTGTCATGGAGCTGCCAAACTATCGGATGCCGGGAGCCAAAAATGTTGGACATCTGCTCTGGGACAAGGCAAAGGATTTTCTGCAGCGGGCCTTTACCGTTATTTTCATGGCAACGCTGGTGATCTGGTTTTTGCAGACCTTTGACCTGCATCTGAACATTGCAGCGGATTCGAAAGACAGCATACTTGCGCTGGCTGCCGGAAGCCTTGCATTTTTGTTTGCACCCATGGGCTTTGGAGACTGGCGGATCTCCACGGCGCTGATCACCGGATTTATGGCAAAGGAAAGTGTGGTTTCGACGCTTTCCGTGTTGTTTGGTTCCACCGGGGCGCTGCAGACGGTTCTGACGCCGCTTTCTGCTGCGAGCCTTCTGGTGTTCTGCCTGCTGTATACGCCCTGTGTGGCGGCGATTGCTTCGATTCGTCGGGAGCTTGGCGGAAAATGGGCGGTATTTGTCGTGGTCGGACAGTGTGTGCTCGCCTGGATAGCGGCATTTGTGGTCTATCAGGTTGGCCATTTGTTTATTTGATAACATAGCGCCGGGGCTGCGGCGACTAAAATAGGAAATCAGGAGAGGTACATTATGAAAAACCAAAGCATAACCGAAGCGATGCTTCAATTTATCGAGGAGAGCCCGACGGCATTCCATGCGGCGGCAAACGTAGAAGCGCTGCTTTTGGAAAACGGCTTTGAAAAGCTGGAAAATCTGGCGGAGGGAGCCCTCGTGCCGGGCGGAAGCTATTATACGATGCAGAACGGTTCTGCGGTGCTGGCGGTGAAAATCCCCGAAAATCCTGCCAAGGGTTTCCGGATTGCAGCAAGCCACAGCGATTCTCCGTGCTTTAAAATCAAGGAAGTGCCGGAGATGAAAGTGGAAAACACCTATGTGAAGCTGAATGTGGAAAAATACGGCGGCATGATTTTAAGCCCGTGGCTGGATCGCCCGCTTTCCGTTGCCGGTCGTGTGTTTGTGGCCGGAAAAGATGGAAAGCCGGAAGCAAAGCTCGTCAATCTGAAAAAAGACCTGTTGATAATTCCCAATGTAGCGATTCATTTTAACCGGGAAATCAACAATGGCTTTGCATACAATCCGCAGACAGACATGGCACCGCTGATGGGGCTGGATCAGGAGCTTTCGATCAAAAAGCTGTGCGCAGAAGCGGCAGGCGTGGTGGAAGAGGAGATTCTTGGCAGCGATCTGTATGTGTATAACCGGGATAAAGGGCGCATCATGGGAGCGGACGATTCCCTGATCGGTTCTCCGCGTCTGGACGATCTGCAATGCGCTTATGCGACGCTGCGCGGATTTCTGGCATCGAAGCCGGAAGAATTTATCAGTGTGTATGCGCTGTTTGACAATGAAGAAGTTGGAAGCGGAACGAAGCAGGGCGCAGATTCCACGTTTTTGGAGGAGTTTCTGGAAATTGTTCTGGAAAATGTCTATCCGGATAAAAACAGGCTCTGGAAGCGCAGCTTTTATCAGAACAGCTTTCTTTTGTCCGCGGACAACGGACATGCGGTGCATCCGAACCATCCGGAGAAGACCGATCCGACCAACCGTCCGTACTTAAACGGCGGTGTTGTGCTCAAATATAACGGCAGTCAGAAATATACGACAGACGGTTATTCTGCAGCAATTGTCCGCCAGATCTGCAATACCTGGGAGATCCCGCTGCAGACCTTTGCAAACCGTTCGGATATCGCAGGCGGCTCCACGCTCGGAAATATTTCTACTGCCCATGTCTCCATTCCCTCTGCGGATGTGGGACTGGCACAGCTGGCCATGCATTCTGCATTCGAGACAGCGGGGGTGAAGGATACCGAAGCACTGGCACAGCTGGCAGAGCATTTGTTTGTGTGAGTTTCCTTTGACACAAGAGGACGAAATCGGAGTGTTGGTACCTGACCCCAGGAAAAATTCGCTTCAAACAAAAGGCAGCGTTTGGAAGCTATGCACCTGCAGAATTTTTGTGTGGGTATTTCTGGATAAAGGGTATGACAAAGACACAAAATCCATTCATTGCAGCGGAATGGATCCGGCGTGCAGTCAATCAGGATTATATCGAAGACAATCTGGTGGAGTACGACTGGATCCTGGCACAGGATGAGGCGCTGGCAGCCCGCATTTTAGAACTGGGCAAGCAGCGTGGCAGTGCATTTGCATTGTATCGTCAGGGAGCGGACGCCATGCAGAAAGGAAATACAGAAGAAGCGATTGCTGCATATCAAAAAGCAACGGATGTAGGAAATGCGGAAGCCTGCTATCGGCTTGCAATATGGACAGCGCAGCAGGCAAACGGGAACCTGTCCGAGGAAGAATTCAAACAGGTATTGAGCTGGCTGAAACAGGCAGCTCAGCAGGAGTATCCGGAAGCCTGCTATTGTATGGGAGCGCTGATGGAAAAGAACCATCCGGAGGTTGCCTGCAAATATTATGAAATTGCGGCAAATCGGCAATATATTCCTGCAATGCTAAAACTGGCATTATTGTATGATAAAGAGGATACGCTGTTTGAGCAGCTGTTCTGGATGGATCGGCTGGTATGGAATGGAGAACACAGTCCGCTGAAGGATTTGCCTCGGATCCATATGCTGTATGCAGAAAAGCTGAAAAAAGAAGCGATCAGTGATCTTCAATCAGAACAGCAGCCGGAAACGTATAAATCCCGCATCGAGGCATGCAGAGAGGCTATTTTGGAAACGGGAAAGGCAATTTTCTGGCAAAAATGTATTTCCAGACAGCCGAAGAAAAATGATAAAGAAGTAAATCAGATGTATGAAGTGCAGAAGGAGCTTTATGTATATCTGGATTCCCTGGAGGATCTGAAACATTACGCGGAAAAGAAAAAGCGGATCGATGCGGAAATAGAAAAGGCAGAAGAAGAGCACGCAAGGGAAGCTGCTTTGTACGCGCAGAAAAAGAAGGAAGACGCTCTGCGGAATGCAGAGATGATGGGAGTCATTTTTGGAGCAGAGATGGAGGCATATTTGCTGGCAAGAGACTTTGCAGAAGAAATCAAAGAGGATCCCTGGCTGTATTGTGCCCTTACAGATGTCGATCCATGGCTTGTGAATATACTGTAGGACTGCAAATCTGCGCCAGGCTGCACCGGACTTTACAGGAGAAGGAGAATGTCAATGCCCTACGATTTTCGGGATAATCGAACGAATTACGAAAAAGAAAAAGAAGTGCGGGAAAAGCGTCTGTCCGCTTATTCGGAAGACATTCAGAAAAGGACGTTGGAGCAGTCCTGTGAGCTGATCCGGCAGCTGGTGGAAGAGAGACGGCAGCAGGGGATGACCCAGCAGGATGTGGCGGACATCACAGGAATTTTGCCTTCGAATCTGGCGCGGCTGGAGAGTGGGAAAAGAGTTCCGACACTGGTTGTTTTGCAGAAATATGCCTCCGCGTTGGGAAAACATATCGAGTTAAAGCTTTGCGACGGGGCGGAGGAATAAAATGGGGGAAGAGACTCAACCAATCGCCGGTCTGCATAGGGATATTGAGGAACTTCCGCACGCGGAGCTATTGACTGTCCTCCACGAAAACCACGACGAGCAGCATCTCTGGGACTGCATTGTTGCATTTGAGGGATATCCGTTTCAGACGATTTCCGGACTGCCGTTTTCCTATCAACTGAAAACCGGACGAAACGGCGAGCTGACGAAGGAGCTCTGGATTGACCGGCGGGAAAACAGCAAGAGCCTGGCGTGGAGCTCGGTGCGGCTGGCATTTGAAAAGACGGAAGGAAGACCGGTTGTGGCACGACCGAAAGCACTGGGAGATATCCGCGGCATATCTTATATTTACGGGATTTTTCTGAAATTTGGGCTGATCGAGGCAGCGCAGAAAGATACGAAAAAAAGGAGTATTGAGAGCCGGCAGGAAATTTTTTAAAATCCGCAAAAAGTCTTGCATTGCGCACACTCCTATGGTATCTGTCTCTTATACACATCTCCGAGCCCACGAGA